>Ga0209089_10000727_pt1 | contig 29766 bp, 27 predicted proteins | sample ArcticOcean_MG_C_FD_187431 | JGI IMG/M metagenome (GOLD analysis project Ga0209089, IMG submission 187431) | Marine microbial communities from western Arctic Ocean - ArcticOcean_MG_CB2_150 (SPAdes) (version 2) | ecosystem: Environmental > Aquatic > Marine > Oceanic | place: Arctic Ocean: Canada... | reverse complement strand
CGCACCACCACTCTCAGTTCAAATCATTCTTACAGCCAGTGGCTGATTTTTAGGCCATCACACCATGCGCAAACTTTCAAAGGAATTTCTTGGATCGAACAACCGGACTTAACGAAAAACACAGCCTGAGTAAATGCACACAGACGGTGTTGTTGGCTTGCGAAACAGTCAACGGAGGCTAACGCCATCACGAGGTTCGGCTCGAACGCAACGGCGGGTAGGCCAGAAGATCAATCAGCCAAACGTGCATCCACTCACATCCCATATCACTTAGATTGCAATTTCAAAGACATCGGATAACCTGCCACAGGTTCTGACCGAATGCTCCGCACCATCACGTCCAAGGGCTGGAATATGACGACAACCGACGGAAAACTTCTGCTAATTGTCTGTGCCCCGAAGCGCCCGCCAGACGCGCCAATGCCGCAATACGAAACATCGGTCGAAGTGGTCAACATTCAAGATTTTGACGAACAGGAGCGGGTCGAGAGAGCACACGAAGTCGATGCGATTCTTGCCATCGACCACCTAGCCGATATGATCCCCGACTTACACCAATTCCCAAATATCAAAGCAATTCTCTCGATATCAGTTGGTTTCGACAACTTCCGTCCCGAAATGGTTCCTGAGGGTTGCCTGTTCGTGAATACACACGGACACGAACAACCAATCGCAGATTGGGTAATCATGGCAATGTTGATGTTTTCAAGAGACGTAAACGGGGTAGATAAGGCATTTCGAACTCAAACGCTGCGTCCGCTATTCGAAATGGGCGGCATGAAACCCGATATGCGAGACGCGACAGTTGGAGTCATCGGGTTAGGGCGAGTTGGTCGCAGCATCGTAGAAACGTAGAAAATTCGACATGAGATGCCTGGTTGCGATGCGAACACCAATCAGCGAATCGGAAGCCCACGCAGCGGGTATCGCACAGGTCTACCCAATTGCCGATCTCGACAAAATGCTCGCCGAGTGCGATTACGTTGTCCCAACAATCCCCGCAAACGCCGATTCATACGGTATGTTTGGCGAAGCTCAGTTCCAAGCCACGAAGAACACCACATTCTTCATAAATATCGCCCGGGCCGAAATCCTTGACGAGAAATCGATTTACGAAGCACTTACCGACGGCACGATCGCGGGAGCAGCAATCGATGTTTGGTGGAATGAAGACGACTTAGGGATCGGTTCGGGTGATCCTGAACGACAAAAATGGTCAAAATACCCATTTTTGGAACTAGAAAATGTCATCATGAGCCCCCACCGGTCCAGCTTTTCAACGGCAATGATGAAGCGAAAACAGAGCGACCTGGCACAACAAGTCGATCGCCTCAACCGAGGCGAACCGCTCATCAACATCGTTCCTGAACTCTCGAAGGGATAGTCGAAATTCACCGACTATCCCCGCTCTCCGGTCACCTACGAAGGCAGCGACTTCGCCACACGCTCAAGCGTCAGCTCGATGTCAGCATCAGAATGCGCAGTCGAAACGAACCACGCCTCAAACTGCGAAGGCGGCAAGTAAACGCCGTTATCCACCATCCCGTGGAAGAACGCCCCGAACGCCTCTCGGTCGGTCGCAGAAGCGCTATCCATGTTCGTCACAGGGTTATTTGTGAAGAACACGGTCATCAGCCCACACGCACGGTTGATCAGTGCCGGAACTCCCGCTTTTTCAAATACTCCCGAAACACCATCGGCGAGCCGATCCGTCTTGGCCTGCAACCCTTCATAAACGCCGGGCTTCGACAGCTCATCCAGAGTCGCAATCCCAGCCGCCATAGCTACCGGGTTGCCTGACAACGTTCCAGCCTGGTACATAGGACCAAGCGGAGCCACGATAGACATAATCTCCGCGCTGGCGCCATAAGCTCCAACCGGGAACCCACCACCAACAATTTTGCCAAGACACGTAATGTCCGGCGTAACGCCGTAAACGCTCTGAGCACCACCGAGTGCAACCCGGAATCCAGAAATAACCTCGTCAAAGATCAACAACACGCCGTGCTCAGTCGTAAGTTCCCGCAATCCCTCAAGGAATCCCGGTGCCGGAGTAACAACCCCCATGTTGCCGGCGATCGGCTCAACAATCACAGCGGCCACTTCGCCCTTATTCGCCTCGAGCAGCAAACGAACGGAATCGACGTCGTTGTAAACGGCTACCAGCGTTGCAGCTGCGTAGTCAGGATGAACACCTGCCGAAGAAGCTATCCCCTGGTTCGCCAATCCTGATCCTGCGGCTACCAACAGTGCATCTTCGTGACCGTGGTATCCGCCATCGAATTTCAAAATCTTGTTGCGACCAGTCTTAGCACGCGCCAATCGCAGTGCCGACATCGTCGCTTCTGTCCCAGAACTCACAAACCGCACAATCTCTATCGAAGGAACAGCATCGACAACACGTCGAGCCATCTCAACTTCGAGTTCCGTAGGAGCGCCAAACGATGTTCCCAAACGAGCAGCGTCAACTGCAGCATCGATAACTGCCGGATGTGCGTGACCGAGAATCATTGCCCCCCACGAACACACATAGTCGATCAGCTCGTTGTCATCGGCATCCCAAACACGAGATCCCGAAGCCTTCTTGAAGAAAATCGGATCGCCACCAACAGAACCCCACGCACGCGCTGGGCTGTTAACCCCACCGGGAATAAGGGCTTTGGCATCTGAAAATAGCTGTGCCGACTTTGCACGAGACAATTAGGACCTCCGAATTACGAACCAAGTCTGGTTAAAAATTTGACTCACGTATTTTGGCGAGAAAAAGGGCACTGTAACAGTGCCCTCTCTACCAATTTGACAAATTTATGCCGATCTCCGCAATAACCCGAAATTATTCGAGTTTGTTTTCTTCATCGTTTTCGTTGCGGAGTGCGAATACCTTCTGCACGGCTTCCGCCGCACTATCCTCTTCGCTTCGAAGGAAGCTTATTGGATCGGCGAGAATTCGGCGAACCAGCGATCGAGTCATCTTCTCAACCGATATAGCCTGCTTCTCAGTCAGACCGTCGAGCCGCCCAAGCGTCTGCTCAACTTCCTCACGTCGCATCTGCTCCATGCGAGCACCGAGCGTGCGGATAACTGGCTCGTGGTCGATGCCGGTCAAGCGCTCCTTGAAGCGACGAACGCCGTCATCGATAATTCCCTGTGCCTCTGCGGCAGCCTCTGCTCGAAGCTCCCAGCTCTCGGCCGATCGTGCCTGAAGCTCGGTAAGGCTAATAAGATTTACGCCATCAATGTCAGACGCAGCGGGGTCGACATCACGAGGCATTCCCAAATCCAGAATGCTCAGTAGACGTCCCGAGCGAACATCAATCACGCCCTGAACCACGTCAGCCATAATCACGGAATCAGTAGCGGCAGTACACGTGATCAGCACGTCAGCCTCTACTAGCGCGTCTTTAATATTTTCGAACGGAACCTGCGGCGCACCAAGTTCGTCAGCAAGAATCTTGCCACGGTTCATTGAACGGTTCGAAACGACAATGTCGTCAGCCCCGTAACGCCGCAGCGCACGTGCCGTCAGCTTGCCCATCTCGCCAGCACCAACCAGAAGAACCCGAAAACCCTTCAAATCGCCAAGCGTAGCCTGAAGTTCCTGAACTCCGAGTGAAGATACCGAAGTTCGGTTGCGACCAAGATCTGTCTCTTTACGAATCTTTCGACTCGTTCGCAGTGCTGCGTGGAACAATCGAGAAAGCGCCGGGTCAACAGTTCCAGCTTCACCAGCCGCCTGCATCGCCCGGGTAACCTGGCCAAGAATCTGTGATTCGCCAAGTGCAACCGACTGCAATCCCGCGGTAACACCAAACAGGTGTTCTGCCACAGCGTCGCCGGTCATCGTGTAAATGTACTCGCCAATGCCCTCAACGCCAGCGTGTTCAGGAACAGCGTCGATGTATTCCTTAAGCTGTCGAACTCCAACCTCAACATCGTCGGCAACCGAATAAATTTCGGTGCGGTTGCAAGTGGAAAGAATGATTCCTCCACCAGCATGTGTCGCGAGTCGTTCAAGGTGTTCCTTGAGTGAGTGAGTCGGAACAGCCACGCATTCCAGCACTTCTACCGGTGCGCGATCAATATTTAACCCTGCGAGAATGAAATTCAATTTATTCAAATCTACCAAGTAGTGGATTCAGTTTCCCGGATTCATGATTGAACCCCAGCCCCTGTCCAGTACAGTAGATCAGCTCTGTATTACGTTCGACTGTAAAACTTATCACGGTCAATTGGGTCTTATACCTAGTAACTTGATGAGTTCATTAAGCTTGGTGATAGCATCAGCGAACCTGTTAAAGATAACAATAATTTATTAAATTCCCAGCCTCAATATGACTATTAATTCAATAACCCCACCCGATCAACGAGGGTATGCAATTTCCGATACTTTCGTTACCACTGAATGGCTCGCCGAGCATATGTCAGATGCGAACATCCGCATCGTCGATACAGATTTGCCCGAAAAGTACGACTCTGGACACATTCCAGGATCGGTCAACCCGATCGATCACTACTACAAAGGGTCACTTGAAGATCGAACACACATCCAGAAACCCGATCAGTTCGCCGCAACCATGTCCGATCTGGGAATCGGCGATGAAACCCTTGTAATCAGCTACGCACGAGCCGGGGGCGTCTATTCGTTCAGGCTTATGTGGGCACTCCACTACTACGGGCACACGAACGTAAAGGTTCTCGATGGCGGCATCGAAAAGTGGCAAGCCGAAGGCCGAGAAACGAACACAATCACATCATCGTTCGCTGGCTCTGCCGGCAAATTCTCCCCAGCCGTAAACTCCGACATATTTGCAGCCGCGGATCAAGTCCTAGACGCCATCGATGACGATTCAACAGTCTTGCTCGACCTCAGAGCCGACGACGAATGGAACGGAACCAACAAACGGGGCGGCCCCCGCGGTGGGCGCATCCCCGGTGCCACGCATCTCGAGTGGAAGCACTTCAATACCGACGGCGACATCCCAGTCCTGAAGACAGCTGACGAAATTCGCGAAGTTCTAGCCAGTGTCGGAATCACTCCCGATAAAAATGTGATCACCTACTGACAGGGTGGTATCCGTGCGGCGCACGGATTCTGGGCTCTGAAACTCGCCGGATTCGAAAACGTGCGGGACTACGATGGATCGTGGAGAGAATGGGCTGCGGTGCCTTCGTGCCCGATAGAGGGGCTTACGTAACGTCGAAATAACGCTTCTGGTAGCCCGACACTACTCAACAGCCCTCGGTACCTGTGGCAGTCTCTACTAAATCCGATTACCACCAATTCGCCGTACATACTCACGACGGCTCGTAAAACACTGGCCGGCAACTACTTAATTCCAATCAGCTGCCAATCACACTTCGAATGAAACTACGCAAGTCACTTTTCACACTGTCGATAATCGCCGCTATGACGGCTATGGCCGCCGTTGCATGCGGCGGCGAACTCAACCCCGCCGACGCACCAACTCAAGTTGTAGTCGCTCCAGATTCAACTCTGCCAGGCGATGCGCCTCAGGCCACAAAAACCCCGGCACCAAAGCCAACCAATCCACCGCCGTTACCAACTTACCCGGAAGGCGTACTTGAGCTGCACAAAATTAGTGCGTGGCTCAACTCAGAAGAATTCAAAATCGCCGACAAGACCGCAGAAAATCAGGTCGTACTCGTCGATTTCTGGACCTACACCTGTGTGAACTGCCTACGCACTCTGCCGTTCTTACGAGAGTGGCAGGCCAAATACGCCGATCACGGTCTGACAATTCTCGGTGTACACACCCCAGAGTTCGAGTTCGAGGAACATGTCGAAAACGTCAAAGCAGCAATCGAACGCGAAAACATCGAATGGGCCGTCGCACTCGACAACGACTACGGCACCTGGCGCTCGTTCGGCAACCGATATTGGCCTGCCAAGTACCTCATCGGAGTCGATGGGCAGCTCACCTACCGCCACTTCGGCGAAGGTTCGTATATCGAAACAGAACAAGCGATTCGAGATGCGCTAACTGAAGCCGGATGGGACGTATCCGACATTCCGATCGGTGGAACCGATGGAGCAAGCCGCGACCCCGTTGCCGATCGCGTCACACGAGAACTGTACGGAGGATACGAACGCAACTACACCCAATCGGGACTGTACGCGGGGCAAGAGCAGTACTACATAGCACCCGGCTCAACCCGGGAATACATAGACGAAGGCAACTACACACCTCAACAGTGGTACCTGCAAGGCAAATGGACTAACGGCCCCGAATCGATAATCCACGCCAGAAAAACAGAAAATCTCGAAGATCATATCGCCTTCGAATTCGTAGGTAGAAGCGCAAATGTTGTCGTGAACCCAACAGGAACCGATCCGTTCAACGTGTACGTGTTAATAGACGATCGCCCTTTGACCACTGATGAAGCGGGAATGGACATTCTGTTCGACGATGAAGGTCGCTCGTACTTCAGCGTTAGCGAACCCCGACTCTACGCATTCCTCGAAACTCCCGAATTCGGCGAGCACATTGTAAAACTGACGTCTGATTCAGATGATTTCGCAATATTCGCGTTCACCTTTGGCATCAACGAAAGCGGAATTTAGTGCGGAAATTCTTGCGGATTCGTCTAAACGTCAAACTTGTGTTGCTAATTTCCGCCCTCGCCAGCATCGCGCTGACGGCGTGTGCAGCGTCTGAAGAGTTAAAAGAAGTAACACCACCCGATACGACCCAAAGCTCGGTTCAACAGTCGGGGTTACCTGCAGCCCTCTCCTCATTTGCCCCACTAGAGCCAAATTGGACTGTGATCTCCGAAGAAATCAGTCTTGAACTAGCAACCCCCGATCTTGGAGTCGGCGTGCAACGATTTGGCGTGGTTCTCAGCGATGCCTCAGGACTCATCAAATTTCCTGTCGTAAGGCTCACGTCCAACTACTTCCCGAACGGTTACGATTCCGAGCCCGACTCCGATTTTTCCGATTCAGCCTCGGCACGGTACTACGAATTCCCGTTTGGAACCCGCGGAATTCACTCGACCGATCTTTCGTTCGATAAAGCTGGCCAATGGTCGGTTTCAGCAGGGATCCCCAGACCCGACGGCTCAACGGCTGCAGTAGAAGTACGTTTCACCGTAGCCGAAATCGCAGAGTCAGTTACCGTTGGGCAAAAGACACCGGCAAGCGCCAGTCGCACTCTCTCTGAAGTAGACCACATCAGGGAACTCACAACAGGAAGTCACAGAGACCCCGATCTCTACACCTACTCGATTGCCGAAGCACTCGATCGTGATCGGCCGCTACTCATCGTCTTCGCCAGTCCGGCATTTTGCACGAACGCCGTGTGCGGCCCGCAGGTTGAAATCGCAAGTGAACTTCGAGAAGTCTACGGCGATCAAGTCGATTTCGTTCACGTCGACCTCTACTCCAACCCGCATGAGATTCAAGGCGATCTGAGCCTCGCAGTGCTCACGCCTCTACTCAAAGAGTGGGGACTGTCTTCTCAGGAATGGACTTTTATAGTCGACTCTGAAGGCAGAGTAACCCACCGATTCGAAAACTTCGCTCCCAAGCCAGAACTAATCGAAGCCCTCGACCAAGCCGTAGCCATGAGCTAGCCCAGGGCAGGCTCCTCGCAATGACAAAAATCATCCCCACACGTTGCGCATCAACGTGTGAGAGCATATCGTCTTCACGCAACGCTCACCCTCCCACGAAAGTCTCCAACCTTGACCGACTGGCTCGCCCTCGCCAAATCGCACGAAACAGAAATGTTCGAACTCATCGAACAGCTCGTGCTAATCGAATCGCCAACCAGCGATAAACCCGCCAACGATCACATATCGTCGATCACCGCCGATCTACTTCGAGCACTCGGTGCCGACGTCACTGTCCATCCCCAAACAAACTTCGGCGATCACATTACCGCCGACTGGCCAGCCGCCGCCAACACAGACGTCGATACCCAACATGCGCTAATAGTCGGACACCTCGACACCGTATGGCCACACGGCACGCTTAAACGAATGGGATTCTACGAAGAAGACGGACGACTCTTCGGTCCGGGCGTACTCGATATGAAAGCCGGCATCGCCACTACGATCGTCGGCCTTCGAACACTAAAAGAAAACGGACTCTGGCCCGATCGGCCGATCAAAATCCTGTTCAACACAGACGAGGAAATAGGAAGCCCCTCATCACGGCCCTTAGTAGAGGAATCGGCTAAAGGCGCCGAATACGCACTCATCATGGAGCCAGGCCAGGCAGGTGCAGGGGCGCTAAAAACGCAACGAAAGGGCCTCGGTGAATTCCGCCTGTCGGTAGAAGGAAAAGCTAGCCATGCAGGCGCATTCCCCGAACGAGGAGCATCGGCGATTCACGAACTTTCGCACAGGATTCTCGAACTCCAGGCCATGAACGACTGGCCGAACGGAATAACCATAAACACTGGCCTCATAACGGGTGGATCGGCGAGAAATACCATTCCCGCTTCCGCCGAAGCGGTTATCGACGTACGAGTTCGAACAAACGAACAAGCCGAAATACTCGAATCAAAAATCCGTGCACTCAAACCGACTATCGAAGGAACGGTCCTAACAATCACCGGCAGCTTCCACCGCCCGCCGATGGAACGAACTCCTGCACTGGCTGAACTCGCTGGCAAGCTAATCGATTGGTCAAACAACATCGGATTCGAACTCACCGAAGAATCTACCGGTGGCGGTAGCGATGCCAACTTGACTGCCGCAATGGGCGTGCCCTCTGCCGACGGACTCGGCTCTAAAGGCCAAAATCCCCATGCTGAGGGCGAAAACATCGAAATCAGCGAACAAGTCAATCGTCTCGCGCTGTTCATGAAAGCGATAAACTCGCTGTAGCAGAGCTACGATGACACAGCAATCAGATACGAGCCCGCGAACTAAAGACGATATCCGACTCTTAGCCGTTGGCCGTGGAAAATCGCTCAATTTAAACAGGATTCTGGTTCCACTAAACGGTTTTCGCCGTTCAGAACAAATCCTGCCTTTCTCATCGATGCTGGCCGATTGGTTCTATGGTGAAATCACCCTGTTCCACAGCCTGCCTTCGACCCACCCTGCTCGAGGCGCACGCCCAGGCCAGGTGCACTACCCTGACGCCTCGCACGATCGTGGTACCGCTCTAGCAGCCGCATATCTTGAAGAGGTCGTAAGTCGACTCGGGCCTCACGGTGTGAAATCCCGTTGGGGTGTCGCTACAGGCGACGCTGCGTTGATGATCACATCACGTTCGGCAACCAGCTCATTTGGTCTTGTTGCAGTTGCAGCAACCACACGCTCGCGCCCACACAGGTTTATTTCTCCAGGGCTGCTCGACAATCTGTGGCGAACAACCGCAGTTCCACTGCTTATCGTCGACCCACTGCATGCCAGTCTGAACGGCACACAGCCCCACGCACCGGAAACATTCATTGTTCCGTGCAGTCGAGGAATTGATGACCCAGCACTCGACATTGCAAGCGCGGTCGCCGGAGCAAGCAGGTCCAGCGTAAAAATCGTCTTAGCGAAATCGGTTTCCACCGGCGATACCGAAGACCGGATAATCAACAAGTTTGCCAACAACGGAATTACAGTCGATATCGTTTCGAGCGAAAAGAATATGGCCCGACAAGTTAAAGAACTTCAAGCCAACAATTCAGGCTCGTGGACCATCGTCGGCTCGAGAATGCGATCTGGCCTGCGCAGATCTATATTCGGCAGCACTGGCGACATGTTAGCCCGAGAATCTGTCGGCCCGATCGTGGTAGTTCCCGACCCCAAAGTAATGCTCCAGCGTAAGCGGTCAGCCCAAGAGGCCACCCGCAACATGGCAGCTTCGCTCTAGATCGCCGACTCGCCGAGAACTACCTGCGCCGAACTTAGTCCCCAGCGCCCTGCTCTTTTTGCTGGTTCTTGCGAATCGTGTATCCGCCCCACGCCCCAACCGTTGCGCCGAACCATGTGTAAGGCACCAGGGCAGCAGTCACACCAACAATTAACAACATCGGTATGCCAATAATCTCATCGACGCCAAAGGCAAATTTGACGATCAGCATCAGCATCGTGGGAATCAGCATAAGCCCGGCCATAAGCCCACCAAACTTCACGATTCCGCCTTCATCGATCTTGGCGATGCCGCTGCCAATAAACCCGGCGATAAACGGACTGAGCGGTACTGCAACGTAGTGGACGATCGGAATCACAAGCGATGCAATCATTATTCCGAACCCGACCAGAACACCCTTGAGCATTTACGTTCTCCGTTTTATGGCGATTGCCTTTACCAGTATGGAAGCGGCTTAATCAGGGTACGACGAAGAACCAGCCTCGCAAATAGCCGCGTCAAAATTCAAAGACGTGTTCAAGCTACTCAGACAGCCGCACCGATTCTTCAAAAACGTGCGTCGCTGCGAGGGTTTTCCTCATCGGGCACCGAGTTGATATGTCTCTCAGACGTTCAACTTGCACCTCGTTAAGATCGCCACGAAGTACCAGGTTAATCTTGAATCGCTCAACCAATCCACCGGGCTTTTCTACGTTCACCGCATCGTCAGCATGTATACGGTCGTGTTCGATATCGACCTCAACACCTTCAAGTGGCCACTCTTTTCGCCGGGCATACAGAAGCAATGTCATCGTCATGCATGAACCCAGTGCCCCGAGCAGTAAATCGTAAGGTCCTGGCCCCATGCCATCGCCGACATCGGGCGGCTCGTCTCCTATCCACTCGTAGTCCTCAGCCTTAATTCGAACCTGAACGTTCTTCACGCTTTCGACCGAAACTCTAGCCATTCCAACCCTCCCGACTACATGCAACATCCCTATTCACAGTAGTATCTTCCAAATCATCAAAGCACCGATCCCACCAAACGAACATTATCCATGCCCAACCAAGATGGCTCTCTAACCAGAGCCGACGAAGTAGCTCTCGCCCAGGCGTTCGATCGAATGATCTCTGCCGGTGAATCCGCGCCTCTTCCGCAATCTCTCGGAATGTTGGCACAGATCCAACAAAATGTGACCAACGATGAAGCGGCTCGTTCATCATTCATGCGAGTGGTCGAAGCACTTTCGCTCGACTTGCTTTCTCACGCAGTGGGTGGCTTCTCAGCATTAACTGAACAAGAACAAACAGCTTCGCTACTCAGCGTTGAAAACTCGTTGCCGCGCGAATTCGCCGCCGTTCTGGGTATGGTCCGCGATATCTACTACGACGCCGAACAAACCCCGGATCGGCCATCGAGTTTTGACGACGACTCGGAAATATTCGGAAAAATATCTATCGGCGAAGAACTCGAGCCTGCCACGAAGAAACGCCGAATAATTCGAACGAAATCTTGAACCGCAAATAGCCAAATCAGCACCCGCAGCATACGCCGCCCGCCCTCACTTCCTTGACGGAAGGAACGGAGGAAAGGTGATATGCGACGCTCCGACCAAGTCCGCATCGGACGCCCGGAGCCGAACGATCATGAACAACGACAAAATCAAAATTCTGCTCGATACCGACATTGGATCGGATATCGACGACGCTGTAACTCTCGCCTATCTTCTTGCACAGCCGCGATGTGAACTCGTCGGAATCACCACTGTCACCGGTAAACCTGTTGAACGGGCGATGGTCGCCAGCGCTATCTGCAAAGTTGCCGGCAATAACGTAACAATCATTCCCGGCGCCGAAAACCAGATCGATGGCAGCCCACCTCGACAGCCAGAAGTGCCACAGGCAGTCAAGCTACCGAACTGGGATCACGACACCGAATTTCCCGATCAGGACGCTGTCGAATTCATGGCAGAAACAATCCGCAAGAATCCCGGCGAAATCGTTCTCCTCGCGGTAGGCCCCATGACGAACGTCGGAAGGCTTTTCAAAACTCACCCCGACATCCCGGGACTGTTGAAATCGCTACAGATGATGAGCGGGCGATTCACAAATTACCCTGATGCACCCAAATCCGAGTGGAACGTCCACTGCGACCCCACCGCTGCGGAAATCGTTTATACAACCGATGTTGCCAAGCACACATCACTCGGTCTCGACGTAACCATGAAAGTGGTGATGTTCACCCCTGAGGTGGTTAAAACATTCAAGCACAAGTTCCTCGATCCAGTGCTCGATATGTATCACGTCGGCGACCGCAAGAGAGTGTATTTCCACGACCCACTTGCAGCCGTAACACTGTTCGACGATTCTATGTGCACTTTCGAAAATGGCACGGCGACTGTCAATCGCATTAATAACCGTGACGACGGTGCTATCGACTGGGCTCCCGACAAAGACGGACCACACACCATCGGACTAACCGTCGATGTCGAAGGATTTTTCAAATCCTACTTCAGTGTGTTTGAGTCGCGCAGTCCAGTTTGCTCTTTCCAACCGATTTCTCGACCGCAGCGAAGCGGAGTGGAGAGACCTTCGGCGGGGTCGGGGCTTGGTGAATTATCAGCCCCACACTCCATCTAAGCCAGATCGAACGTAATCTCGAACTCAGCGCAGATGTCCCTGAACCAATCGACAACTTCCGGATGCAACGGCACACCGTTCTCACGGCGCTCAATCCGCACCTCGTGCTCGGGCAACCCTGCGTAGTAAACACGGTCTTGACCCGGCATCGGCTTCGTAGCCGCCAGACCCTTCAACATGCCGTCCATGTTCTCTTTGAACTCATCGACATCGCCAAACGCATCCACCGAGTAGGCAGCAACAAAGTGAGCGCGTCGAGTTTGTGCCAGCGATCCGAATCCGGGAGCAAACGAAAGCTGGCCGCACAAAATGTCGACCATCACGCCGAGACCGTAGCCCTTGTGCGAACCCAGCTCACGGGTCGAACCCATCGGCAGCTGCATGCGCATCGAATTAGCCGAGAAGTCAGCCACCGTTCCGTCTTCCATATTGGGCGTACCGTCTTCGTTGGCGACCCAGCCCGGCGACATTCCCTTGCCCATCCGATTCGCAAGACCGATCTTGTTGCCTGCGATCGACGTCATTGCCGCATCGAACATAAACGTTGGCTCGTTGTTTCCGGGTGCAGCGAAAGCGATCGGGTTCGTTCCGAGTTGAGCCTCAGCTCCAAAAGTCGGAACCATCGACTTACCGCCAGCCGTCATGCACCAGCCGATCATGTCCTGATCAGCCGCCATCATGGCGTGGTAGCCGGCAGCGCCAAGGTGACCCGAGTTCCTGACTGCCACAACGCCGGTGCCGACTTCTTTGGCCTTGGCAATTGCGATATCCATGGCCTTCGGAGCGATCATCAGTCCAAGTCCGCCATCGCCATCGATCGTAGCGGTTGAAGGCGTTTCCTTGATGATCTTCATTTCAGGAGTGGGGTTCAGCCTGCTTGAGTTGTAGCCATCGACGTACGACCGGAGCATGTTCGAAACACCGTGCGTGTCGATTCCGCTTTCGTCGGCGAACAACAGAACGTCGGCGCCGAGTTTGGCTTCGGATTCTGGAACACCACATTTCATGAATACCTGTTCGGTGGCAGCTCGCAACTTGTCGACGTCCACTCGAACGGCAATGTCATCTGGCACCTGGAAATGCTTTAGCAACGTAAATCCTCGCAATATGCTCAACCCGGCGTCTGAGTTGGCTTCCGGCTTTGGAGTCTGGACAGGCGCGTTGTTCACTATCGAACCGGCGGAATACTAGCACGATAATCGCGACTGGTTGAGACTTCTGATTGTGTATTTGCTAGCCTTAGAACGATCCGAATTTGAAAAGTCGTTGTTTGCGCAAATATTTGCAGGCTAGCGACTAACGAAAACGGGGCTGTAGCTCAGTTGGGAGAGCGCGTCGTTCGCAATGACGAGGTCCGGGGTTCGATTCCCCGCAGCTCCACCAGGAACTTTTATTAAACCGCCGACTCAGTTCTGAGTCGGCGGTTTTTTGTTTTTGGCTTCTAGCTATTGCGAAGGCTCCTCTCTCCTTTCCCGAGCCTCGATTTCCATCGGGATAGACTCCGTCTGCGTAGCCGAGGGATCTGGTGGGGGGACGCGAGAGAACGTTTCACTCGGGAAAGGAGAGGAAAAGAAGAACGGCCTGGCGAGGTTAGCCTCGCGAATAAACCTGTGGCTCCGGCTCGAACTCTACGTTTTCGTCTAATGGAAACATTGGTCGGGCGCAGATGGTGTGACCGAGCGACGGGAGATCGGCGCTAGTCGAGCCGGGGGCGTCGACGTTGAAGTTGAACTTGGTCCAATCGTCGAAGAATTCTGGCTCACAAAATGGCGACTTCACGATGATCGAATGGAACTTTTTAGGATCGAGTCCGTTTGCGAAGAATGGTGCACGATCAACAAGATTAATCGGCCTTGAGAACACCACGAATGTGATGTTGTTCGATTCGAGAACCACCGTCGGACCCGCATGCTCTATAGAAGGCCACTTCTCAAGCGGAAACGTGCCTTCCGAAGCCGAAATAACAGTAGCCCGCACTTCGATCGGCGTGAATCGCTTGTCGAGGTTACCGCCCAGCTTCACAGTGATCTTCCCGCCGGGGCCTTTCTCGACAGCCCGAACCACGGCCGTAGCATCGACGATAGGCGCAAGCACGGTGCGAGTGTAGTTTTGGCGAATCATCTCGGCGACTATCGCATTGCTATCTCCCGAAGCGCCCGAACTCGGGGCATCGGCGGCATCGGTGAACATCACCGGGCCCTTCATTTTTGCGGCCTTCGCAACCGACTCTTCAAGCGGCAGAAGATCAGCGTGCATCTCGTGACGGTTGTCCCAGAATTCTGCAGCGACTTTTTCGGCAACCTCTCGCCCAAACACCTCGTCGTTATCGGTAACAACAAGCACCTGGCTGCACAGTTCGGGAACGTCGGTGAACGGGTTTCCGATCTGGAATCCGGCGTTCAGGATGCGCGGGTCGTCGTGCATTGACTTCAGATAAGCAACTTGCTTGCCGAAGAGACCCGTCTCGGTTATTAGCTGCTCACCACGTACTAACGCTGGAATCACGACACGCACTGTAACCGGCTTAACGCCATCGTTGATCTGCTGAAGCAACTGGCGTGCTGCCCTCGCCCCGGTATCGGCAAAATCAACGTGCGGGTAGGTGTGATAAACCGCTACGCCATCAGCATGTTTCAACATTTTCTCGGTTACGACACCGTGAATGTCCTGCGAGAAAACGATCGGAATTTCTTCACCTAGAATCTTGCGAGATTCTTCCAGCAAGTAGCCCTCGGGATCTAGTTCGTTTTCAGCGCTCATCGAACCGTGCAACGAAAAGAACGCGCCAGCGATTTCACCTGCGAATGGCTTTAAGGCATCGAGGAACTCGCGAGAAATCCGCTCCCACGATGCCCGATCCAGCGGACCGGCACTCGTTGCACCCGCCTGATACGAAGCGACAATCTCAATATCGCCGTCGGCACGAAAAACCTCAGCAGCTCCGGCTACCGCCGAGTTCTTGCCTTCACTCTTTTCGATAATTTCGTCGCCAAACGAAACGTTGAAATCTTCGTATGTGCTCAGCACCGGGTTGAAGGTGGAAACTTCCTGGGCACACCCGGCTATCAATATCCGTTTCGTCAATTCGCTTCTCCGTAAATTTTCTTGCCGGTACGTAAAACGGGCGACGAACCAAAGTCCGTCGCCCGTTTTGATTGTTCTTACTGAGAGCCGTCGTTGCCTTGCGCGTCCCTACACCAGATCCCTCGGCTACGAGGACTTCGCTCGGGACAGGAGGTTGCCCTCACTTACCCGCTGTGGCCGTTGAAGGCTGCTGCCTGCTTCGAAAGTCGAGTGTCGTGTTCGTCAGCGAATCGCTTCACTGCGTTGAAGATCGAATCCTTGTCGAGATGCGCTTCCTTGATCACGTCGTCTTCAGTACCACCGCTCAACCACTGGTCGTCCCAGTCGGAAGTCAGCGAGTATTCGTCAGTCAACGGGCCAACACCAGTAACCGGCCATACACGGCGGGTTCCAGTTGTTACGACCATCATGTCGAACTTCTCGGCGTCGGAAAGAACGCTCTGCTTGTATTCTTCAGGCTGTCGATCAAACAGCTCTTCGCTGACCGCCGAAACAACCTTTACGTTTACACCTGCATCATCAAGCTTCGACAGTACGTTCACAAGGTTCACAGTCGAACTCGAACCCTGCACAACAACAACACCGTGCTTCGGCTTGCTGGCATCGTAATCTCGAATCAAGTAGAAGCCCTTGGCTGCTGCATTGATGTCGGTGTCAGCAAACTTCGATCGGTCTGCCACGGCGAAGTCAGGTCGTGCGACTTCCATGACGATCACGCCAACCTTCTGATCCCGCGCTGCGATATTTGCAGCAGCAAAGTAGCCAGCGGCAACGTCGTTGTAGTCCCAGAAGCTCAGGACAATTACCTGACCCTTCGGGAACAGCTTCCAAACCTGAGGAGCAAAAATTCCGAAGTGAGTTCGTGCGTCGGCAGCGGTTTCAGGTCCAGAGTGACCGGCCAAAATGTGTGCAACACCCAGTCGGAACGGCGAATCCTGGTTCTGCTGGCTCCAAACACGAAGCGGCAGGTACATGAGCGGTGTGAAAGCACCGTACGAACCTGAAATCGACCAGACACCGTTGAAGCGGTTCGGGTCGGTTGAAAGCGACTGACTTGTAAACCCAACCGCAGTAGACGCGTTTCCGGCTTCCTGAATCGGAGCCTTCAAACGAGTTCCAACGATGTTGTCGATCGGGTCGTAGTGTCCCCAGAGCGAACCATTGTTGACGTTGATCGAATCTGCGAGGTCGGCAGCAACGATCACGAAACGGTTGTCGGTAACGTAGTTGGTGTACTTGATGATTTCTGAAATGGCACGACGGGTTCCCTTTACGGCTCCCGGTTGCTCATACAGCGTGATATCAACGTCCTTCTTCTCACCCGTGACCGGGTTTTCGACGCTCACCGTGGTTGCTTCCAGTGGAAGGTTCTTCACGAGAAGTCGTTCGTCCAGGAACGGATCAGTGGTGGGGTCGACTCGCAGTGGCAGATCGTCGTTGACCTTGTCACCAATTTCGACAAGCTTGTCAGCGAGCCAGTCGCCAAGACCCGTCTTTTCCAGCACCGACATCGCAATATCGATGTTGGCCTTCATCTGGAGAAGGTTTTCTCTGGGGTCGGTTACTGCGCCATCTCGAATACCTTCAAAAGTAACGTCGAATTTTTGTTCAAATGTTGTTGCCAGAGCCTGGAAGTACTCGCCGTTCATCGGCATTCCATAGGCGTGGCTTTCGTGGTCTTTGAGCTGCTTGACGCCGCCAGGCAGATCTTCACCGTCTGGAGCACCAGGCCAGAAGCCCTTAACCGTGTTGCCGATAACGATCATCGGCCGGCGGTCAGACTCGTCCCAGTCTTCCATCGTCTTCAGTGCAGCGACAACCTGATCGTAGTCGGTCGCGTTTGCGAGTCGAATCACGTTCCAGCCGTATGAAGACCACTGGTTCGGAATGTCGTAGGTTTCTTCCTTCACAACGCTGCCGACGAGTTCATCGTCGATACCGGCGTTGTTGTAAGACATCAGCACACGAAGGCGCTTGCCCACTCGGTTCGCCACTGCCTGGGTCTTGAACTCCTGCGAGTGGCCCGAAGTGAGAGCGAACTCTCCCTCAAGACCGATAATTTTCAGAGAAGAATCGGCGCCCATCATGTCCCAGAACGCAGCCTTACCAGCAGCGGTAGCGATACCAATACCGGAAGGTCCGCCGTTTACATCGTTCGTGAGGTCGGTCGATTCAGAGTGACCCGAAAGCGCGCGAATCCCACGAATCTTTGCCTGCGCAAATGCAGGGTGATCGGTAAGACCGTTCTCTTCAAGAATCGTTGCGAGCGCGCCGGCTCCACGCCTGAAGCCAAGTGCATCGATGGCGAGCATCGAAGCCTTAGGATCGGCCTTGTACTTATCGTCGCCGGTCGCCTTGTGCTTGCGATCGAGAGCCTCACCCATCAGCATCCACATGGCGTAAGTGACAGGAGCGTTGTGCCCACCGGCGAGCAGGAACCTATCGGCAAATGGGTGCTTTGGCCGGCGGTAGTCGAACGTCATACCGCCGTTTTCAGGACCGGCGAGATGGCTGGATACAACGTAAGGCGTATATGCCGTGCCGCCGCCGAAGTGACCCGTTTGGTGATAGTTGCCCATCAACACGAAGGTCATATTTAGCAGGAAGCCAAATTCTTCCAGGCGTTCTTTGTCATATTCAGGGAGCTGGACCGATTTGTCGGTCAAGACCTTGTCTGTTGACGATGTGTGGATTGTGACGGTTGAGCTACCGGCGGGTGACATACGTTCAATTACTCCAGTTAATGCGCGAATAAATTATCGTTTCGGGCGCGCAGTTCCTTAGCGAACATTTTTGTTTATTCGCGGTCGCTCAGAATATCTGCGATTTACGTCTCACGCCAGCCCGAAAGGGCCATATCCGAGTACTATCGCGGCGAGATATTTGAAAATATCCATCGAGACTGGAAATGGCACCCATCACTAAAACCCACCAGAGACCCGACTAATGACCGAAAATTCATCTTCACGCATTCACCAAAACTACATCGGTGGCGAATGGCAGGACTCCATTTCTGGCCAGATTTATCCGGTGTCGAATCCGGCTCACACTTCGCAAGTTATCGGGCAGTTTCAGTCGAGCCTGCCTCAGGACGCCGAGAACGCTATCGCAGCTGCCCACGCTGCTTCTGCGGGATGGGCAGCCACACCGGCTCCGCAGCGTGGGGCGATTCTTTATAAAGCGCTCGACATCATGGGTCGGCGTGCGCGTGAAATGGCCGAGGCAATTACGATCGAAGAGGGTAAGCCGATCGCCGATTCGATGGGCGAAGTGAAGCGGGCGATGAACATCATCGAGTATGCCGCGGGTGAAGGTCGACGTTTGTTCGGCTACACGACTCCTTCGGAACTTCCGGACACCGTTGCGTATACCGTGAAACGTCCATTGGGCGTGGTGGCATTGATCACTCCGTGGAACTTTCCGCTGGCTATCCCGACGTGGAAGCTTGCGCCTTGTTTGATAGCCGGAAACACGGTCGTTTACAAGCCTGCTTCGGCCACTCCGTTGTCGGCTGTAAAACTCGTTGAAATTTTTGAAGAGGCTGGCCTCCCATCTGGTGTTTTGAACTTCTTGACGGGTCCTGGTGGATCCGTTGGAAACACACTGGTTGAAGATTCTCGGGTCGTTGGCATATCGTTCACCGGCTCGACCGAAGTCGGCACCGCGATCACCGCACGAGGATCTGAACTGCTCAAGAAAATGCAGTGCGAAATGGGTGGCAAGAACGCGGCGATTATTTTGAATGACGCCGATCTTGATAAGGCAGTTCCGGGGGTTGTGCAGGGGGCGTTCGGATCGACGGGTCAGCGTTGCACGGCGACTTCTCGGGCGATCGTTGAGGACGGTATTTACGACGAGTTCATGTCGACATTGCTGGAGCAGACGGCTGCTTTAACTATTGGCGACGGAATGGACGAGACGAAAGACATTGCGCCGCTTTCGTCGCAGAATCAGCTCGATACGGTGCTTGAGTACATTGGAATCGGGACCGAAGAAGGCGCGAAGCTGACGTTTGGTGGACATCATCTTCAGGACGGCGAGTTCGCTGAGGGTTACTACGTTGAGCCGACGATTTTCGAGGATGTTTCGACGGACATGCGTATCGCTCGTGAAGAGATTTTCGGCCCGGTGCTGAGTGTTTTCAAGGCGTCTGATTTGCAGGACGCTATTCGCATCAACAACGATGTCGAGTTCGGGCTCTCGTCTTCGATCTACACTCGAGATTTAGTTCAGGCCCACGAGTACATCAACACTTCGCACAACGGAATGGTCCACGTAAACGCCCCAACGCTAGGCGGCGAGGTTCACCTACCATTCGGCGGTCTCGGGTCATCCGGTATCGGCCAACGAGAACAAGGCACCGAAGGCTTCGACTTCTACAGCGAAACAGTAACCGTGTACATCGACCACTCGGCAGGTGCGAAGGAACGCTCGCGGTTTATTTAATGCCGGTTGCACGTTTTCTTGAACGAGAAACTCCCCAACTCCCGCTTAAGCCCTCAGTTGCGCCCCACCCCCAACGCGCCCACAATCACTCACGGTTTTGGGCTGGAATTCGTGCGGCACTGATCGAAATAGCCGAACAACTCACGAGTATCGAGCGAACAAGTACGCAAGGGCGGCTGATCTCAACAGATCGCACGTAATTGAATGAACAATCCACCGGCTCAGGGACTCTCGGTGCTAATGCGGAGAAAACCAAAAGCCTTCATGCCGCTCGCTGAAATACGTGCCAACGTCATCTCCGGAATCGTCGTTGGAATCGTCGCCCTCCCGCTCGCAATCGCACTCGCCATTGCCGTTGGCGCACCCCCAATCGCAGGCCTCTACACATCGGCCTTCGCTGGCGGATTCGCAGCACTGTTCGGTGGATCCCGCTACACGATCACCGGGCCCACCGCGGCCCTCGTGCCGTTGCTCACCGGAGTAGTAATCAAGTTCGGCGTCGAAGCACTCCCAATCGTCGGAGCGATGGCAGGCGTCCTGCTGTTCGTAATGACCGCCCTCAAACTCGGCAAGCTGATGAAGTACATGCCGGGACTCGTAATAATCGGATTCACAGCGGGAATCGGACTCTCCATAGCCTTTGGTCAAATCGCCAGCTTCCTGAACGTCACAGGAACCGACCCAACACGCGAACATTTCCATGACCGAATGTGGGATCTCATCCAGCACCTCGGCACAGTTAGCTGGACCACCCCACTCATCGGACTTCTAGCTGTAGCCCTCATGCTCGCATGGCCGTTCGTCCAAGACCTCCTGCCGAAACTAAAGTCGATCCCACCCACGTTCATCGCCCTGATCGTCGTTTCGATACTGGTGTTCTATGTCGATATCGACACCCCAACAGTCGCAACTCGCTATGGCGACCTGCCCGGATCCTTCCCAAAGCCAACCCTCGACTGGCTCGACCTCGATCTAGTCGTCAAGCTAATCCCCGCTTCGATAGCTGTCGCCATCCTCATGGGAGTCGAAACCCTACTAACAGCCGTCATGGCCGATAATCTCGTCGGGACCTCAAGAAGGCACAAACCCGGCAAGGAACTGTTTGGTCAGGGCGTAGCGAATCTTGTTGCCCCAATGTTCGGTGGCATCCCAGCAACTGCAGCCATCGCCCGAACCGGCGCTGGAATCCAGAACGGCGCTACTTCACGACTCTCGGGCATCACCCACGCCGTATTCGTCCTCTTCGCAACCATCGCTCTAGGCAGCATGGTCGGGCACATTCCGATGACGGTTTTGGCGGCGATCCTGATCGTCGTGGCATGGCGAATCATCAACGCTCCAGAACTCATTCGAATGGCAAAAACGGCTCCACGACAGGATCACATCGTCCTCTTCTCAACGCTAATCATCACGGTCACTGTCGACCTCACATACGCAATTGCTGCTGGCGTATTGATCTCGCTAATCCTGTTACTCAGACAACTCACGGCACTCGAAAGCGCAAGCGAACTCGAACCGGATGAGAACGGTCAAATCCGCCAGGTTTCAGCCGAACTTGGCAAAATCATGCAGCAACGAAAAGACATCATTTTCTTCAATGCTCAGGGTCTTATTGCATTCCATTCAGCTTTCAACTTCGAGCAACGATTACTCGAACACGACACTCGACCGTTGATTCTCAGAATGAAAGATGTGAAATACATCGATACGACCGGCCTGATGACCCTCGAATCGATCATCAAAGCAAGGCAAAAACTGGGCACCCGCGTAATGCTCTCGGCAATTCATCCTCGAGTGTTTAACAGCCTTCGCAAATTCGGAATTCTCGAATCGGTAGGCTCAGAAAACGTCTTCGCCGGAACCGCACTCGCAATCGAAAGCGTGTCCGAAAGCGGAGCGACGATCACAGCAGCGAACCAAACTTCTACCGAGGCACCGGGCAACGCCAACCCGGCCTAGCGAACCGAGCCTAACTTGCCCACGCCATCACTCGGCGTATTCGTTCTCGACCGATTGCAGATACCCGGCAATCTGATCGAGATTCAACAGGTGATGCACTCGATAGTCGTACTGAGCCGAATTGACCTCGATCTTCGCCCAAATCCGAGGCATCATCACGTTCCCCCAGCTCCATACGATCTGCAACGGTTTTACCCAATGCCAGCGCAGCCGCTGATCCTTATTACGAACTTCCCGCTTTATCCACTGGTAAAAGCAACGGATTCTTCGAGGCTGCATGACGATCACGGTGTCGGCACGAGATAGACGAAGATCGAGGGATGCAAGGTAAGACCTTCGAGAATCCACTTGTCCTCAGCGATCACTTTCTCGGTAATTTCAATCCATTCCTCAGTCGGAATCGGATGCCCATCGTCTTTGAAACGAAGTTTGTCCAACGCGACATGAGGCAGCCCTGTGATGTCGGCAAGCCGACGGCTGAGTTTAGATTTTCCAGCGCCCGGCTGCCCTATTACGATCAGTCTATTCATATGAAATCTCCCGTGATAGTTGATTCATAGCGGTGTCACACAGCGCTTCGACCGTTGTGTTGCCATCTTGATAAAGGATGTTTTGCTTCAGTTGTGTCGCCTCACGTCGAATCAAATCATTGAACCAAAAACTGCGACCCAGAAAGTTCTGAAGCATCTGTTCCGGATTCGCTGACCCTCGAAAAAAACTAACCTACGCTCGCGCTCCTCCAGAACGTCACGATCTGCCACCAACCAAAACGCCGTCACGTTATCCAGACCCAGCTCAACTATGTTTTTCGGCCGCATAAACCAGCCGTCGATGACAATTGCAGACTTAGACGCTGCGCGATTTCGTATTACCCGTTCTAATGCCGGCCAGAAAGCCCGATGTTGCTCTGTGGAATCTGCTGTGAGCTTGTCGACGGTACTCACAGTGAAGTAATCGACAGAATTTGGAACGTTCATCACATGCAGCCCAGGATGGGATTTTTCTGTGGTGAAGGTCTTCGCTACTATAAAAAGATCGTCAGCAGACAAAGAAGCCACATCAAGCCGAGCGGCGAGTGCACGCGCACCAACGCCCACGCAGTCACGAATCACCTCGACTTAACACTTCGAATTTCTGCCGACCGCGCCACCCGTTCCGCCACTTAACCTCCGCACAACACCACATAAACCCGCCCCACTTAACCGCCTAAAACGCTGTTTTTTGGTGGTAACGAGCATGGAAACCGCGGTTATCCGTAACCATTAGTTAACCATTGAGGCGGGGCGAAGTGTAAAAAGAACGCTGTTTGTAATTTATTTCACAGCAGCGACTCCACCATGCAAGAGCTTTCCGTACCAGCGCGAATCCGAGTTGAGGTCCTAGCCGGCCTCACCGTATCGCTAGCTCTCGTTCCGGAAGCAGTCGCCTTCGCATTCGTCGCTGGAGTCGGCCCACTCGTCGGACTCTACGCCGCATTCATCGTTGGCCTCGTCACATCAGTAACCGGCGGACGTCCCGGCATGATCTCAGGCGCAACCGGCGCCCTCGCCGTAGTCATGGTCGTACTCGTCAAAGAGCACGGCGTTGAATACCTTTTCCTAACCGTGATTCTCATGGGAATCATCCAGATGGTAGTTGGCGCACTCAAACAGGGCCGCCTCATCCGCATGGTTCCGTACCCGGTAATGCTGGGATTCGTGAACGGGCTCGCAATCGTCATCTTCCTTGCACAGCTCGAAAGCTTCAAGGTTGAAGGATCCGACGGCACGGAATCGTGGCTGCCCGGCGGTGAACTGGCGATCATGCTCGGACTCATTGCCGTGACGATGGCCGTTATCTACCTGATCCCGAAACTCACAACCAAGTTTCCATCGGCCCTTGCAGGAATTCTTGTCGTTTCGGCCATCGTTATCTTCGGTGGTGTCAACACAACTTCGGTTGGCGATCTTTCAAGCATTTCCGGCGGACTCCCATCGTTTGGCGTGCCCGACGTTCCACTGAACATGGAAACGCTGATGATCATCCTGCCACACGCCTTCATTCTGGCGGCGATTGGCCTAATCGAATCTTTGTTGACCGTTTCACTGATCGATGGCATCACCGAAACCAAGGGTCAGAACAACCGTGAATGTTTGTCGCAGGGTGCAGCAAACATCCTCACCGGCTTCTTTGGTGGCATGGGCGGTTGCGCCATGATCGGTCAGAGCATGATCAACATTAAGTCGGGCGCTCGCTGGCGACTTTCCGGCGCACTGGCGGCAATGCTCCTGCTGGCCTACATTCTGTTCGCTTCATCGCTTATTGAACGAATTCCGATTGCCGCCCTAGTTGGCGTGATGTTCGTCGTTGTGATCGGCACTTTCTCGTGGTCGAGTCTGCGAATCATTCGTAAAGTGCCGTTGTCCGACGCATTCGTGATGATTCTCGTATCGGCCGTAACCGTGGCCACCGACCTCGCAATCGCTGTGATCGTTGGAGTTATCGTCTCGGCGCTGGTGTTCGCATGGAACACGGCTCGATCTATCTACGTTGAAGAAGCCCCCGGAAGTGGACCCGATCGCAAGATCTACATGCTTCACGGTCAGCTTTTCTTCGCATCGATCACTGCGTTCCGAGATTTGTTCCACCCGCCGCATGATCCCGCAGAAGTCGTGATCGACTTCGCACACTCCCGTGTCTGGGATCACTCTGGCATCGAGGCGATCGTCGATCTTGCACGACGCTACGAGGCTGCCGATCGTAAGTTGCACCTGCTACACCTGAGCGAGAACTGCCAGCGAATTCTTTGCAAGGCCAACGTGATCATTGATTCGGATCCTTCAGAGGACCCTTCCTACCGGGTGACCGTATCGGGCCTCGGCGGCGGCAACGGCGGCCACTAAGTGGTGGTGCCATTGGCACGTTTTCTTCTCACTTCATTGAGGAGACGATAGTCTCAGCAAGATTCAAGTAGTAATCATCCCGATCTGTGTAGGACATTGTGACGATTATCGCGTAGTCCCCTTCAAACTAGATGTGTTGAGCGACTGTGTAATTCAGCTCCGGGCTTTCTATATCGCTTATCAACACTCCGACGTCAGTCCCGCCGATCTGGATTACAGAGTTTTCCTTCACGATAAATCCGGCTTGAGTCAAAAAGTTACCAGTCAACTTCATGTAGTTATTCATCGAAATACTATTCGATTGCTTCTCGCGCAATATATTCACGTTCGCCGAGAAATCGACATTAGCCAGATCGTTGTCAATAGCTATTAACATCAAGCCCGATTTGTATAGTTCGGCGAGCTGCTCATCTCCCCCAATAAGCTCCGAGAATTCCGGAAGAATTTCAGCAGATTCTGTCGATATTCCTTCAAGTGTTTCTTCGTCCAGCGTTAGGCTTATCCAACTGTCCGGGATGTCGACTGTTGAACCATTTTCGAGCGGGTAACTTGTGAAGCCAGTCTCAGGCACCGATTCCGATGGCGCGGTCGTCTCGACACTGGTTGCTATCGATTCAAGAGTTGCCGCCACCCGCGTTTCCACTTCACGGTTCGGCAGACTCGGGTCATCACTACTCGGACTGCAACCGCTAATAATCATTCCTACTAGGATGAAAAACAGAATCGTGATTTTTATGTTGGTAGTTCGGTGCAAGGGCTAAAACCGTCATGAAGGTGATCAAAAAAAATCAAATGCCTGATCATCATACACATGACTTCATCGCCCCCAACAAGTATTTTCTATTCAAATCAAAAGAGCGACAACTTGAACTGCAGGCGCTCTGACTTTTGTACGGTCGGTACGACTCTTCAGCCAGTCCAGAATTGCCCTCTCCTCAATGGGTAGATACCATGCGGCAGTCCACCAACTACCCATCGATTCAGAGAAAATAAACGCGTGATGCATTTCGCAATGTTTACAAGCAGCCTCTCTCGCGTGTCGGTCTTGACCTTATTGGTATCGCTACTTTTCATCGTCGCCTGCGGCTCAGGTTCAGACGAAAGCGGTGCAGCTGTAATTGATGAGGATGCCCCGATCATCACTCGAACCGGCGATACCTTTGACGTCGATTCGTTCGCAAATGCGGGATGGAAGAAATCGAAAGAATACGACACCGAAACGGTGCCCGGAGCGAGTGCGATTTTCTACGGGTTTTACCAGAGTCAGGACGTTGAGATTCGCTTCTACGCCTCGCACGCAGATGCGATCGGCCCCGGCATGGTTTCGGCGAACGAAGTAGTCGACCGCACTCCGAACTCGAATCTTCAGGGCAACGCGTTGTTCTCGGGCGACCAGCGCACCGGTTACAACGATTTTATGGTGGCAGGCAACACCGTAATTCTCTGCCAATCGCTCATCGAAATCTGTGAAGAGTTAGTCGGAAATATTCCGTAGGTAGTTCAGTGCGGATTCAAACCCGTTGTTCGCAAGATGCCCAGCTTACGGAATACCCAAGCCCAACGCTGCAACAAAAAACTCGCAGCGTTCCATGCCCTGATCAGCGTTTGCACCCTGGCAAAGAATAATGAGGTTGTTGTAGATCACGTAAGTCCCGTACTTCGGCCCCGCAACTCCTCGGTCGGCACCGTAAGCCAATCGCCGGTCCTTCACGCCTTCCTTGAACACGGCGTCATCTTCCGTAATCGCAGCATTCGGGCCAGCTCCCTCTGTGGCGAATCCTATACCTAGTTCAACTGCTGATTGGTGACTTTCGTAGAAGCGAACCTCGTAATCGAAAGCTGCTGAGCCACTTTTCATAAATCCGTAAATTGCAGCTGAAGCGCCCAGCAAATCAGTTGTGTCGTACTGCTTCAAGTCTTTGAACTGCGAGTTCAGCACTTCGTCTACAGTCACAATCCTGCCGCTATTGGTTACAGGGGCCAACGATCTTGAAACCGTGCCACGAGAACATCCCGAGAACAGGATTGTTGCGAAACTAGCGAGGATGAGAAATGCTACAACTCGTCTGAGATTTTTCATCCGCCAAGTTTATTGACGCACTAGATCATTTGATACCGTTGCGACGAGTTGGCAGCGAATCTGAAGTAGACTCTGCCCAGAACATCTACGCCCACGTCACCCACCAAGGGGGTACAAAATTGATCGGCACTCACGATCCGCTTGGGCAGGAAAAACAAGCTCTGCACGATCTTGCAGATTTCAAAGATAAAAATGTCTTCGAAGTAGGCTGTGGTGACGGTCGAATGACGATGCTCTACGCCGACGTTGCTAGCTCGGTTCTTGCATTCGACCCAGACGCCGACGTTATAGCTGAAGCGCAAGCACAACTCCTAGAACATCTGGCAACCAACGTTGAGTTCCGAGTAGCCGACATGAGTACCGTCAAGCTGAAGCAGCAGTCTTACGATGTAGGCGTTCTAGCGTGGTCGATATGATGACTGGACAGTGAGGGCGTCATTGACGCTCTACGCAAGATTCACAGCTCGCTTCGGGCCGGTGGAATGCTGATCGACAGCCACCCGCTGCCCGAATCGTCGCCCATCGACATTCGCACCAGCACTGGCACAACCCGCGTCGGCCAACTCGAGTACAGCCAGGATTTCAACGAAACCATTTCGAAGGCCGAAAATTCGCTTGATCAAGTAGCTAGTCAGGGATTATTCAATAAACAGCGATCGATCGAATATCGCTTCCTGATTCATTTTCAGTCGTTCGAAGAATGGCAGGAATACTTCGATCAGTGGGGCAGCTACTACGTGCCAATGTTGGAAGAACTCAAGCGAACCATAGAAAAACTGGCAAGCCAGCCAGGTGCAGAAATAATTCTCGATACCAACTGCAAAAGCACAGCGTTTAAGACGCTGGAATAACACGAATCGTAGGATGAATCGGCGTCTCGTATTCAGTTAAATCGTGATCAGCCAATGCACCAACCCTCAATCGAGATTACGCACCACCAACGGCCATCCTGATGAAAATCAGGATCCGTGCCAATCAGCCAACAACGCCACATCCCAGCCAACTAACCCACGGGCAAGAAAAAGTGGTCTAGCCACCCTTACCAGTCGGCGCCGATCATCAAATTCGCAATCGACGTCTTACGAACCTGCTGCTCGCCACTACTATCCATTCCATACAAATTAAACGAACCATCGCCATCCGAAAGAAACAGAATCTCAGCCCCATCCGCACTCCACAACGGAGCCAAATCAACCACACGATTCGAAGTCAGCTGACTCGTATCCTTCCCATCGCGACCCGTCACGTAAATCTCCGCATTCCCAGACACCTCGCTCACATAAGCCAACTGCTTGCTATCCGGCGACCAATCGTAAGGACTAAACGCCAGAATCCCCGAAGCAACCGACTTCACGTTCTCGCCATCCTTATCCATCACTACCAGCAAAACCGAACCATCATCCGCCTCACGCTTGAACGAAATCCACTGACCATTTCGTGACCAACGCGGATCGCTATCACCATCAACCGACAGAGTAATCTCATCAACCCCCGTCGGATTCCGACGCCGAATACCGCTCCCATCGCCCTCGTTCGCCGAATAAACCACCCACTCACCGTCTGGCGACCAGGCACCAATTCGCACATCCTCAAGCGGCGAAGTCAGCGCTACCGACTCACCCGACTCCGTATCAAGAATTAAAATACCGTGAACACTGCCGTTCACCACCTCGATACCAATCCGAGTCGAATCTGGCGACCACCGGAACGCCGCCACCGAAGTATCGGGAGTCGTCACAAGCCGCTTCGACTCACCTTCCGAATCCATCACCCACAACGCCGTCGCACCGTTGCGATCCGACATAAATGCGATCTCTTCCTTGTTCGGCGACCACGCAGGAGCGAAGTCAACACCAACCGCCGTCGTCATCCGAATCGGATCCTCGCTATCGGCACTTATCTTGTAAATATCAACGTTGCCGTTCACGTCAGCGCTGAACACAGCATCGGTCGAATCCGAAGCCGAATCGCCACACCCCGCAACAGCCACAACCAGCAACGCCAGCATAGCCACAGCAATCAATCGAATCGAAAAAATGGAACCAGTTTTCATAGGAATCGTCATCGTAACTGCAAAACCTACCAATTCGTGCTGTTAGGCAACCAGATCAAACAAATTGCACCACACCAAGCCAAATAAATCCGGGACGCCACGCTCAACGCCACCCGTCAATCACCCAACCAGTAAAAACGTAAATATAACGCCTCACCCCAACTCACCGTCATAATACAACAACCCCACTTCAACCAATTTCGAATCGAAGCACTAGCGAACAAGCAGTCGCCTCAAGCTCTCATTGTGACCGAGGAATTTGCCATCCTGATGAAAATCAGGATCTGTGGAGTACGCCCGACCGGCACCAACGTCGACACACCAGCAATCATTCGACTCAGCCAACAATCCAATGGCTAGAAAAAATAACCACAACGCCTAACGCCAAACCAAAATCCCCGAGGTATCATCAGTTGTGCGTTAAGCACATTCCCGAGTAGCTCAGTGGTAGAGCAGCTGACTGTTAATCAGCGGGTCGTAGGTTCGAATCCTGCCTCGGGAGCCATACTGAAATTGAACTTGAGAACGTGCGTCATATCCGGCGCACGTTTTCTAGTTAATTGACACAAACGTGACACAAGCGTCTTCGTTATTACCTCGAAGGCGTGATTTCGGCTCAGCGTTCTTTGTTACCTGACGTGGCAAGAAGATCAAGCGGCTCACCTAGCGGGATGTGAATGACCTGCCCCCGATAGCGTTACCACTTATTATCTCGGATTCACGACCAGTTGAAGCCTGGGCATGATTGCCTCAGGTGTCGGCGGCCGGTATCCGAGTGAGCTGTGTGGTCGGATCGTGTTGTACT
>Ga0209089_10000726_pt1 | contig 29795 bp, 55 predicted proteins | sample ArcticOcean_MG_C_FD_187431 | JGI IMG/M metagenome (GOLD analysis project Ga0209089, IMG submission 187431) | Marine microbial communities from western Arctic Ocean - ArcticOcean_MG_CB2_150 (SPAdes) (version 2) | ecosystem: Environmental > Aquatic > Marine > Oceanic | place: Arctic Ocean: Canada... | reverse complement strand
GCCGATCTTGGCCACCCGGTACTCTAGCCCGGTGTCGAAGTCCTCGACAATCTTGCGAGCGGCTAATTGCTTGATGTCGCGGCCCGTGTTCTCGCTGTAGTCGGTGTCGGCGATCGTGCCGAGCCATGCCGACATTTCCGCGTGATCGCCCCCGGGGCTTGGCTCTGCTGGGGCCTCTGGGGTGCCGGCGGATTCGTTCCGCTGGTGAGCGTCCCAGATGGCCAGATAATGCTTGTACGCGGCTGGATCGCCGACTTTCCGCTGGTCTGACCCGATCGCCCCCAGCATCCGGTCCATGTACTCGGAAGGCGTTTCCCCCGGTTTTGGCTTGTCGCCCTGTAGGGCGGGGGCGTCCTCTGGCTCATCGTCCCCGTACCGCCGTGAATTTTCATCCTCGCCGCTGGGCCCGCTGCCCTCTTTCGTCGCGAACTTCCCGCCGTCCCTGGGGTGGTCCTCTTCATTCCAGAACCCCATTTGCGTGTCATATCGCTCTTTTCGGTACTTCTCCGCGTCGGTCATTCGCGCGTACGCGGCCGTATCGGTGAACAGGTCGCAAGTGTCGTCTTTGCTGATCTTGCCCGTCACCAGATGGCATTGCTTGTTACCACGTGGTTACGCACAGTCGCCGCATCCGGCCCGATCGCCAGCCGGCTTGTAATGTACCGCCGCCTTGGTTGCTTGCGTGACCACGTTCTGGCCTGGGGCCGCGCGGGACTCCGCAAGATCGTAGCCGCCTGGGGGAACCTTGACCGTCGTGCCGGGATTTTCGTACTTGTCCGACCAGTCGATTTTGCCGAAGCCCTTTTTGTAGGATTCCGTGGGAGCGTCCGGTTGGCCCCCAGACATCGCCATTTCGTCGGCGATCTGCATCCCCTGGCTGTCGCCGCTTGTCGGCGTGCCCATCGGTTGGCCGTCCGGTCCCATGCCCGGTGGCATTTCTCCGCCCATCCCAGGCATCCCGCCCATTTCTGGCTGCTCTTGGAACTGCGGATTTTCGAGGTATTCCGGTTGATCCTCCGCCAGGCTGGCACCGATCAGGTCCCCCACGTCGCTCGCGTTGAGCTTCAGCCCCATGTCGAACGCCCCGCGCCAAGCCTCCATTTTCTTATCATTATCAGCCGCCTCGGTGTCGATGACGAATTTGATCTTGATCCCGCCCGACTCTGGGAAGTTGAAACGCTGTAGCGGCTCCACCAGTTCGAGCGTCATCGACTCTTCGAGGTTGGTCGCGTCGTACTTGATGATGTCGCTGTAGGTCGCGTAATGAAGCTCTGCGACCCCTGAGCCTAGCCCGGTGGCCTCCGATTCGCTGGTGAGCACTTGCCCGAGGATGTATCTTTTCACCTTCCAGCCGAAATAACTTTTGAGCAACTCCTGCACCTGACTAACTCCACTCATCCCAGGTTCGATATGTTCTAAATCGTAGAACGGGGCATCTTCGCCCGGTTGGACTGGGAACAGCACGGCATTGCGCCCGCCGCCGATCCGTTCCTCGGCCGCGTTTCGGGTGGCCGCCTCCGCCGCATCGTTGCCGGCTGGGAACTTCCAAATTTCAAAACCAAACGCCGATCGCTCGATATATTCGAGCATCATGGCTTCTAGCTCTTGATGCAAATACCACGTCCAATAGATCCTCGACCTGATACCGATGCCGTGGACGCTGCCGGCGCTGTGGGCGTCGAAATAATCGCCGTCCTCAATCATGTGCCGGTGAACGCCGAGCAATGGCCGCTCCCAGGGCTCTAAGAAGTAGGCCCGGCCGAAGTCGGTGGGCTCTGTTTTGTTCGATAGCTGCTGACCCTTCAGCCCCTCGACCCGCCACCGATTATTAGCCCCGACCCGAGCACCCAGGCCGAACGTCGACCCGACTCGAATACCAACATCCTCCGCGTCGAATAGCCCAGAACCGTCGTCATAGCGAAACGCCAGCTTGTCGCCGTTGATGGGCGTCCAGCGGCTTACTACGACCCGCATCTGCCCTTTGACCTTGCGGTACTGGAAAGTGTGACCGATCCCGTAGCGTCCGTACCAGAGCGCGTGAAGCATGTTCGTCCGGTACTCTAGGAACCGGGGCGTGGCCTTGACGATTTCCGTTAGCTTTTCTACTAAATCCTTCTGGTCGGCGCTGTCTGGATCTTCGGCCTCTAGGTGCCAATTGAGCAAAGCCGTCCCGCGCTGCCTGCCTTCGAGGCATTCCATGATTCCGCATTCGTTCCGCATCCGGCGGACGTTTTCCATGTTGTGGCGGATTGCTTCGTCCGGCAGCCGGTAGACGTTCGAGACGGTGCTGGTCCGGCCGGCGAACGTATAGATATGCGGCACGGCCTCTTGGCCGTAGTTAGGCGCCATACCCTTAACCGCCGCCGCTGGGTCGACTCGCCGCTGAGTGAGCACCGACTTGGCCCCGTGGGCTGTCTCGCGGTTGGTCGTGCTGTCACGCGGTACTGCTGGGGTCACGTTGCCGTTTGCGCCCCGGCCTTTTCCGTTCCGTTTGGCCATTGTTTACGATCCTAATAGTGAGAGAATCACGCCGTCGAACACCAGCGTTTTGACCTCGGACGGGCTCGAAAACGTAAAGGTGATTTCGACCCGGTGATTGCCGGGAACCGCGAACCCCGTAACCCCTAGATCGGCCTTGAAGTTGTAGCCGGTGCTGTCTTGCTCCCAGCCCGAATCTGTGCCGAGCGTGTCGAACACCACGGACGCCACGGTGAGCGAACCCGAATCGGTGAGCGTGCCGGCCGCGTTGTAAACCTTGTAGGCGATCGTCGATGTATTGGCGACAAGAATGTACGCCCCGTCACTGGTCCGCATCCGGGCCGCTACGATCACGTCGGAATCTTCGTACTGGGCGAACGGGTACGGTCTAGGCGATGGCATTGCGGGCCCCTCCTATGATCTGTGCGGCCTCTACGCCGCCCATCCAGCCCTGAGCCGCTTCGGTTGCTGATCTGACCATTACGGTGCCCCCGTGTTAGGTGCGGCGCGATTCGGTAGGCCCCTGAGAACTTCCATCGGGAGCCGGCTGCGAAATGTCTGCCCGTCGTGTGATGCGAAGCCCCTGGGCTTAAAGCCCTCTTGTCGGGCCTCTCCGCCGAGGAACACGGCTTTTCGAGGCACGTAGCCGGCGACGATCCCCTTTAGGCGGTAATCGTACTGGTGGCCGCTTACGGTGCCTTCAATGCGGAGTTTCGACCAGACGACCTTGCCCGGGTGGCCGGACTTGCGGAGCGTTTGGAATATCTCGGCCGGCACGCTGTAATAGTGATAGAGCGGGCCCGGCTTGTTGTTTTGCAGAAACCGGACTTTCAGCGTGCCCAACTGGTCGCTTTTCGCGTCGTATCCGACCGAATGCACGTTGGAACTGCTGACGTCGACCATTTCCCCGGTAAACATCGGGTCATCTTTGCGGATTCGCTTGTTTTTACCGCCGATCGACACGTCGACCGTCTTGCGTTGACGTCGCCCCTTGGCTCCCGGCTCAGATCCGGGGGTGATCGCCATACGCCCGGCCGCTTCGGATGCCTTTTGTCCTGGGGCTTCGACGTTGTAGCCGGCCTGGCGGAGCGCGTCGGCCATCCGGTCTAGCTCACCCTTGCGGCCCTTGCTTCCGGGTGGGGAAAGCGTCTCATAGCCAAACGCCCGTAGGAGCCCGCTGGCCGCGTCTAGTGATTGCTGGAGGCCGTCGCCACCTGTGACCTGTTGCAGCACCTTGCCGAAGGGCCCCAGGGCGTCGAAAAAGGCCGACATGATCGGATCGGTGACGCCAGATTTAACCGTCTGCTTGGCGTAGCGATCAAGCTCTTTGATCCCCATATTGGCCAGAGCCGGCCCGAGTCTCGTTTTCTTGGCCTTCTCGAAATTACCGAACAGCTTGTCTATCGACTTGCCGGTGCGTCGGTGCAGGCGCAGAACCCCGTCGATTTCCTTGGAAACCTTGCCGATCGGAGAATTGCGAAACTCTTTCAGCGCCGACCGCCGTACCTCGGCAGACGCGCGCTTGAAGAGCGCAGCGGGGATAGCTGAAACGCCCACAATAGAACCCTTGACCCCCAAAGGTTCGCCTTATTCTACATCGGGCTCCGGTGCTTGGCTAGCGGAATCTAAGCTCTCCTTGACCTGGGCGTCGACAATACGGCGCAATAAAGCCGATGACGGGCATATCCCCAAGAAGCTCTTGATGGCCGCGCGGAGTTTGTCCTCCCGATGCGATAGCGCCTTGCGGTCACGATGGGGGCACGTTCCGTCGTATTCCATGAGGTGGCGGAAGCTATCAGAACCTTGCTTTGGGCGGGGAGAGGCAGCGTTTTTGGCCTCCTCGCGGTCGCCCTCGATTTCAATTTTCGCCCAACACAGATCGCAGAGCCAGCCGCCGGATACGGCCTCGCAGACCTCATCGCTGGGCACTTCTTCCAGGCACGTATCGCATTTACTCAGCGCCATCGTCGGCCGCCGTGGCTGGAACCCCGTCCTGTATCGTGTAAATAACGCCCTTGCGTATCTCGAAGCCAACACGCTTGCTCGGCTCCGATGTCGAGATTGCCATCGCCCTAGAAAACACGCGGCTGTGGTCCGGCTCGCTGTGGATAGGGAAGCCGTAAAACATGGAATACCCAAGCGGGTCCATTCGTTCAACGGCATTCGCCTCGACCGCCTGACAGAGCCGGCCGTACAACTCCGTCGTTACGACCAGAATGTCGAACTCCGGCCGTGGTATCTCGTCCATAGCCTTCTTGGCCGCTTTCATGGCGATCAGGATGTCGGCCGACGTGGGCAGCGTCTTGGGCCCGCCTGTGCCGCCTACGTGGCTCGTTATCATTAGGCCCTGGGGCCCTCCGACTCGCCTGCGCCGCGTTTCTTCGTTGTCATACATTCTAATCGCCCTCCCTGAGTTTGACCCCGATCTGTGCCACCGCCCCGCGTAGGGCGTCTAGTTCCTTGTCCTGGGCGTCAAGTTGCTCGGCGATGATAATCAGGGCTTCGATTAGATGGCTTGCCGCCAGCAAAGACGAACCGCTGGCCAGCATAGCCCCGTGTCCTTGGCGATCTTCGTGGGGGTCGCACCCTTTCGCTGCTTTATTCAGCGATCGAAATTCGCTGATGATTTCGTCCTCGATCCCCTTCAGTTGGTCTAACGCCTTGCTCATGCTCCTGGCACCTTTCCCGCTTTGACAAGTCCCGCCTTTTTCCTGGCGGCCCACGTCTGCCGGTCTACATAGGTTACGTTTACTTGCTTTAGAGACGTGCCGCCTACGTCGATCACAAAGCCTAGATCGCGGGCCATTTTCTGGCACTCATCAATCATGCCGGCCAGTTTTTCCAGGCCCACTGGCGGTGAATCATTGACCTGAAACGGCCGCCACGTCCCGCCGTGCTGTATCCAGTGTCGATGTTCACTCATGCTCTATGCCCCCTAGCGTCGGAAGTGGTGTTATTGCTGCGGGCCTCGACGGCGAGGCGCAACTCATCCCACGCGCCACAACTATATCCTGTCTCCGCCAGAGCCACGGCCGCGTCGATCACCCGCTGGTCGTGTTCGTCTCTCACCGTCGCCTGGCGATCAAGGGCCTCTAGGTCGCGCGCTTTCCAGCGTATTTCTGTGTGTAGCCCGTCCACCTTGCCCTCGATTCGCAAGAGCGCAGCATAGGCGGTGTGCATCCTGGGGTCGTCGTCCTTCTCGCAGAATACCCCGTTTTCGTCCTTGGGGTGGTCGCAATCAGACGGCAGCGGCCCGGTATGCTTCTCGGCTAATTCGTGGATGTCGGGGCCGTGGGTGGCGGGGTGCGGCTTGGGCTCCGGTTCTGGGGCTTCGTGGTCGCGGAATCCGCCGGGGCACTCGGCTACGATCGTCACCGTGTCGCCAGCGATCTTGGGCTCTAATACGATGCCCTTCCCCCGACCGTCAACGGCGTTAACCGTGCCGCAGAATCTAATCTCTTCGCTCGTTTTCATCGTTCGCGTCCTCCGTTGGTTCGATTAGTTCTAGCGTGGCCTTTGCTGCGCCGTGGGCCCGCAAGGCTAGTTCTTGACTTGTCAAACGTCGCACCCGGTTGTCCGTGTAGGCGTTATCGTGGACCGTGATCTCGGCCGCCAGCAGCCCGCCCAGGGCGCAGCCGGCGAGATAGATCAGGTTGTCCTTGTGGCGATCGGCCCGGTTCGCCTCGAATACCGCGACTTCACGCTCTATCAGATCGTGGCGGGCGATCAAGTTGTCAATCTCCCTCACGGCTCGGGTGCGGCCGATTTCCGCCCTCGCTAGCTCCTCTTGCAAGCGGCCGATCGCCGTTCGCTGCATTGTGATGACCTCCCTGTCGTCCGCTGTCTTTTTTTTCGCGGCCATGTCGTCCCGTCCTTTCGTTAGTTCCACGTCGCGCGGGCCGGCGGCTCCGCTCCATTGAAGAGGGTCCATTGGGTTAGTCCTCATACGGCCGCTCGGCCCTCTCCGCTATCATTGCGTCGGCAATTTGATATGCGAAGGCCGCCACCCTTTCGTTGTCGTCGGAATCATTGACATAGTGGGTATTCGCTAAAGCCTGCCCGGCGAACCAATCGCGCAACGTCATGCCGGGCTGGAATACCGTGTTCCCCACCAAGTCCTTGCACGCAACCGGGAAGGCGTGCGGGTTTTTGTCTGCCATCGAATTATCCCCTATGCTTGATTCGGGACCCGGTGATCCGTGACAACATGTACTCGTTGACTTCTTCCCGTTCTTGTGGGGTCAGTTCGGGCCGGTAGACCGTGATAGGCCCGCCCGGATCGCGCTGCAACACGGGTTTCGTGCCGTCGATAAATATCGGTAACTCGGTCATGTTATTTCCTATGTTTGAATCGGTCGCTGCGATGGGCCCGGATCACCTGGATACCCGTGGGGATCACAGACGCCCCCGAGGCTTCCATTGATGACGGCGTGGCCGAAATGGTCCGCCGGCTACAGAGTTTGTTAAAAGCGCCAGAGCTAGCGTCGACTTGATCCATCAAGCGGTACTCAGGAAAGAGAGATAATTCGTCCAGCCAATCGTCGTTCCAATTGCCGCGAACTATTCGGACGTTACCATGTTCGGCCGATGCCGCAAAGGGCATTGCTCGTATAATCTTGGCTTCTCCTGGCATTTTCTCCCCAGCGATCACCCGATGCTTGGCCCCAGACACGACATCCAGGTAGACGGGCCAGCCGGCCAGCATCTTGACCGTGTTCTGGGCGGACTCTTTGCCACCGCTGCCGGGCTCCTGTTCGATGTAGATGCTCGGCTGGTTGCCCCGCTTATGCTTCCGCCGATCGTCGATCGCTATGGCCATTATCATCTTTTCGCGGTTGCTAGCACTCCACTGGCCTCGAACACAGTTTTCGACATAGAAAACGCCGTCCTCATAATCGGCCGCCATCTTGACCCCAGCGCTAAACGCTCCGGCTCCCTCTGTGCCGGCCTTGTCCCAATACCGTGCCCGAGTGACCTTTAGTGGGACTTCGTTCGGCTCGACAAGCGGGAACCACGCACGATTGAACATCAGGCCGGCAAGCTCGACAAAGAGCCCTTCTAATTCTTGCTCGGCCAGTGCCGTCGTCATCACACGGCGCTGTTCGTCGTAAAATTCCTCGGGCAGAAACGGGTTTTCCCGCGTGCTCGCCTGTACCAGAAACGTGTTCGGCTCCGGCTTGTCGGCCCGGTCATAGAACAACTCGAACACCCAATGCCGCCGGCCGAGTGGCGTGGTCGTGATGCCAAGCCAGCCCATTTCCCCGCCTTCTCTCAGGCACGGATATAGCGACTTCATCACCGCCGGGTGCATCTTGCGGGCTTCGTCGAGCACGGCCCCGCTAAGGTTCATTCCTTCGAGCAGCGCCGGATCTTCCGCTGTCCGGCCGACGATCTTGCACGTCCCGCCACCGTTGCATAGTACCGTGATCCACGAATCGCTGCGGTTTTCCTTGACCAGCAGCCCCTTTTCCTTGGCGAGCAGTACCAGAGTGCGCCACGTAGCAAGATCGAGCACTTTATAGGTGGGCGCGATGATCGCATACATTCGGCCAGGCTTACAGCGGTCCAATAAATCTTGGGCCCCTGCCTGGGTCTTGCCCGAACCTCGACCGCCCACGAACCCACGGATCAGTGCTTGGGACTCAGCGTACTGCTGCTGTTTGCCCCAATAGGCAAATTCGACCTTGCGCACCTAGTTGGACTGTGGCAACAAAGAGGACATTTTGACGTACTGCTCGGCTTCGTGGCGAGTCTCGACCAGAATCTTGATGATCTGGGTGGGCTCCTGTTCGGCCGCGTCGTCGCGATCCTTGCCGAAGTCTTTGGGGAACTTGCGCTCTAAGAGCCAAGCCGCCGCCCGCCAGTCTCCATCGGCGTCGTCGGTGGCGTGATCGTGGACCGCTTCGAGCAATTCGAGGGCACATTGGCCCTCCGCCCGCGTAAGGCCGGCTAAGAATTGCGGGTCGCGATCGGCTTCGTTGCGGATCGTGCTGTGATGGCAACCCACGTACATCGCCGCCAAACGCTGGGAGCCACCAGACGAAATGTAGGCAATGACCGCCTTTTTCTTGGCGTCTGTCAGCTTGGGCGGTTGCCCCGCCTTGGCCCGCTTGATGCGGTTGGTGGGTTTCTTGGCCGGCTTCCGTTTGGTTGCCGGCTTTTTCTTCGCTGCTGGTTTACGTTTGGCCAAGTTACACCGCCTCCCGCAAGCGTTTCATGGCTGCGTTGACCCGCTGATACGACAGCTTTTTGCCGTCCCATTCGCCAAGCTGATCGGCTATCTCTCGGGCGCTCATGTCGGCCGCCGCCAGTGGTGCGACCAACTCCTCTAGGCTGCCGGCCGCTGGTTCGTCGATGTCCTGCCCCAGATCCCCTGGGCCGTCGTCGATCTTTTTGGACTCGAACCCTTCCAATTTCTGGGCCGCGTGCGGGTTTCCTTCCGCCTTGGCTCGATCCGTTGGCCTGGGGGCTCGCGTGGACGATAGATTGACTGGATCGGGGAGAATGTAGCCCTCCGCCGTTGCCGCGTCTAGCACGTCCTGGGCGTCCACCAGACACTCGCCGTCGCGACGGGTGAAGTGGGTAAGGATCTGCTTTAGGGTCAAGCCTTGGACGAACAAGTCCTTTAGCCGGATCTGGTTCGGCTCGGGTGTCGGGTCGGGCTCGGCCGCTATCGTCTTGTCTTTGATCTTGCGCCGGACTCGTTCCCCCCGGGCTTCGTGCAGGCTGCGGAGCATGTCGTCTCGCTCGATTTCGACCTGGGGCACAAAGTCGGGGCCGACGTGGGTGCCGGGGTTCGCCAATTCCTCCTCGACCTTCGTGGTATCGGGGCGGCCGTTGTCGAACCAGTCATACGTCTTGGCGATCTGTATCGTGTTCAAACCGCCTTGCTGGCCGTCCTTGAATAGATACGCGACCGATTCCAGCTTTCGGGGCGTGTAGTCGACCGTTAGCCGGCACGTCCTTGACACCCGTTCGCGTGCTGCGAAAAACGGGGTCATCGACGTAGTTTCAATGTCGATCCCCGCCGCGTTTTGATAGTCGACCCACGAATCCTCTAGGTCGTCGACCGCCGTGGTGATTTCCGCCGACTCGTAGCCGGCTCCAAGGCTGGCGTCGAACAAGTCTTGTAGGGCCGCCTCGTAGGCGTCCGCATCGGAGTTGCTAAGACCTTCGAGCCCAGAAGGGGCTAGGCGGTCGTGAATCTGGTCGAGGCTGTGAACGGCGTCCACAAGTGCGTTGTCGGCCATAATTTCGGTTCTCCCGTGTTATGGTGGTGGTGAAGTTGTAAAATTACCCGAGCGGTGCCGTCGCGGCCTGGGGGTGCGACTTTGACGGTAGGACGTTTGACCCTTTAGTCACCGCCCGGGTTTGTCGTTATGATATTTCCTGATAAGACAGATGGCCGCCTATGACTATGCTTGACGCTAGTTCTAGGCTTAGAGCAGCGCCGGACGCTGTCTCGAATAGTCCGTGGTCCCCGCCGTTAGGGGCGGCACCGCTGCTGGCCGTGAGGGTAAGCAGCCCGGTTAAGGCCGTCCCTCCTGGGCCTGACTCGAATCGGACCACGACATCGCCGGCCGCAATGATCGTGTAATTGAGCACCCTGATTTTCTTGCCGGCAACCAGTGCCACCAATTCGATGTCGCCGGCTACAGATGCAGCGATAACCGCGTCTTTTACTGGGCCTGTGGATAATGGCATTGTCTGTTTTCCTTGTGTTAGTCGGCCTCTCGGCGCGGTTTGTATGGCTCGCCGTCCATTGCTTCATCGACCCGTGTTTTCATGGGCCGTACTTTATCCTCACGAATGGCGAGCGATGTGCCTAGTTCCATGAACTTTGCCAGCGGGGCCGCTGCCTTAATAGCCTCTAGGTCGTCGTCGTCTATGTCCCAGTTGCACGTATAGGCCGTAGGCCGGGCTGTTTCTAGGGAGTTTTCGCCAACCCAAGGCATGTTGAAGTTCTTAGGCCCGTGGCCCAGGCGATCCAGTGCCTTGTTGATCTTGGCCCGGTCAGCGGCTCGACATATTCCGTAGTGGCGTGTTCTGCTCATGCTAATGTGATCCCGTATCGTGCTGCGAGGTAGGCGAGAGTTGCCGCTAAATCTGCCGCAGATAAATCACGGGCGTAGGCAACAACCTCGGCAATGTCGCCCGTTAGGAACTGGCCTGGGGTAGCTTGAGCGGTAGCCCCAATGTGCGTCGTATCAAAACCCGTCATTGCCCTTGACGCGATGCTTGATCCGACGCCACCACCGTCAAGCGTAACGCTCCGGTCGCCAAGTGCTGCTTCTCGCATCATGCCGATGTGAAACTGATTTGCTGTGTAGAAAGTCGTCGTTGAGACCGACTCAAACGCTCCCCCGACATTTGACCGTAAATCAATCGAATCATTGCTCGCGTCACCACTCCAGCGCAGGATGCGGTAATGGGTATCGACATCATCGTCGCCAATCGAAAACGTCGCCAACCGGGCGCTATTGCTGGTGCTCATGCCGACGACGAAAACGGTGGCTGGGGTAGCGGTGAACAGCGCCGCCGCTCGGGCGAGATAATCATCCCCATCGAAACTGATCGTTGCGTGACCGTTCGCCGCATCCGTGCTGGCATTCCATGTGGGTTGTGCGGCTTCTGTTCCTTGGGCGAAGTCGAACCCGTTGGCATCACGGTCGGCCCATGCCGTCACGGGGTCGGTGTCACTCAGGGTTGCCGCTAGGTCGTCGGCACGGAGCCACAGCGCTCGCGTCTCTGCGGGCAGTAGGCCGCTACTACCCAGTCCGGCGTGTGTTAGCAGTAAGCTAATCGGATTGCTCCCTATTCACCCAAGTCGGGCCATTCGACTAGCGGCTTGCCAGCGTCGGCCCGTTGCATATTGATCTGCGATTTAACCCAATTCAGGATTTTCCAATGCTTTTTGTCGGTTGCCCGCAACTCCGTAAGCCGGCGGCTCTGCTCGGTATCCAGATCCTTGTCGGCCGATAGCTGGGTCAGCTTGTAGGCGATCATCTTCATTTCGGCATCGTGGGCGGAATCCCGTAACTCCCTGGCTGCAATCGCGTCCTTGATTGTTGCCGTGTTGTCCTGGCTCGCGCTGAATGACCAGCCGGCCGCTGCCATAGCGATCGACGTTAGCAGCGACATCAATCCCATGATGATCTTGACCGCTAGGCCGGTGGTTTGGGTGCCGTCGCTCATGGCCCAGCCTCTAATTTGGCGACCTTAACGTCGGTTACGGCGTGCCGTGTCTCATGCGTTGACGCCACCGCGTACAGTTTCCCGATGTCTACGCTGTGGCTTTCGATCGTTCTCTCGTTCCGCTTGCCCCGTGCCTCGGCTATCTTCGATAGCGTGCTCAGCGCACCGAGCCACGTAACACCGCCAGTACAGACGACAATAAGGCCGATCCATTGAAAAGTCGTCAGTATCGGCTCTGCTACGGCGAATATCATATTTGGGCTCCTGAAAAACCGGCCCGCCCTGGGTGCCGCGAAGCACAACCCAGGACGGGACACGGAGGACGGGTTTACTCTTTCGGTTCCACCGATACTGTCGTCGTCGTCTCGGCGATCAGGGCCTCGCGTGCCTTGGTGGCCGCTGCTTTCAGACTGTAATCTTCGAGCAGATCCAGAAACGGCGCAATTCGCCGGGCGTCTCCGCTGGCCAGCACGTTCCGCAATTGCTGGGTGTAGATTTTGTCCATGTGAACCTGTCGCTCCGTCGTGTCGCGGAGCATCTTCACCCCGTCCCTGATCCCCGCCAGGGCCCCGGAAAAGTCCTTGACGACCAGATCGCGGAGGATTTCGGGGAGGATCGTCCAGCCGTTCGACGACAATAGGCCGCTCAGCTCGAGCGCGTCCTTGCGGATTTCTTCCAGCTTGTCGCCCTTGCGAAGCGCCCAGGCACCCGCAAAGCCGCCGCCGAGCACTAGGCCGGCGATCATCAACCAATTTTCCATCGTTCAATCTCCGTTAGAGGACAAAAGGGGAGCCGGTCTTTAGGCGGCCTTGTTTTTCCTGTGCTGGATGCCGGCTCCGGCCGCTCCACCGCCCAGCAGCGCCATAATCACCGCCATAAGGCTCAGAGAATCATCCTGGGGGCCCGTAGTGACCTCGGGGCCGGGCATCGCCGGCAGCGTATCGCGGACCACTGGGGCCACCGTCGTCTCGACCACCACCGGGCGGTTTAGGGCCTCCTCCACTCGCCGTCGCCACGGACGTATCGGGAACAGTCGGCCCTTTAGTCTGGTCGACGTGCTTGGCATGTCAGCCGCCCGTACCTGTACCAGAACCGACTTTTTGTCCGGCGATACCAGAGCGATGTACGGCGTTTTCCCGGTGTGGCGCGGCTCCCAGCGGGCGTAGTGTGGCGATCTTGGCGTGATGTGGTGGTAACGCACGTCGGCCCCCACTCCGATCGTCTGAATCGAATCGAGGGCGAATTGATCGGCAGGCGTAGGGATCGCCTGGGTGAAGATCATCAAGAACGGTTTTTGAGCGTCCTCGGGCAGCGCTGAGACTTCGATACGCTGGCCCCTGACTCGGGCGTCGGCCGTGGCCGCCAGCGCAGCGAATACCGCCAGCACCGCAGCCGTGCAAAGGATCATCGTTAGGAATTTCATGGGTTCGCTCCTTACGGGATGGCATTGGCGACGATAGCGGTGGCCCAGCCGCCGTGGTGCCGCCAGAGTTGTAGAAATTTCGCTCTGGGCCAGTATTCGTATTCGTCGGGGCTATTCGGGTCTAAGATGACCGCGTGGCCGTCCTGCCAGCCGAGGAAGCCGCAAACGTGGTTAGGCTTGAAAGTGACCATCGCGCCCCGGCTGTGCCGATCGGCCCAGTTCAAGATCGCCACGTCCCCATCGGTCGTTGCCGCGTAATCCCAGCCCCAGGCGTCTAGTTTGCTATGAAGCCCGGCCGCTGATTCTCCGCCGCTGTAGGTGCTCACCAGCCGATCGGCTTCGGCTCCGAGGCCCAGGGTTTCCAGATCGTTCGCCACGGACGCAAAGACACAAGATCCGCCGCCATAGTTGGCGTGCCGCCGGTTGGCTGGGATGTCCGCCAAGCCATAGCGTCGGTGCCGGCAATTCCCGTTGCACCTGGGCACCCGCTTAACCTCGACCTTGATCGTCGCCGGACGGCGGTGGATCACCGGGGCCCGCTTGCAGCCGCCCACCAGGAACATCAGCCCCGCGAACAGCGAGAACACAAGCACCAGGACAAGATTGTATTTTGTCGCGAACTTCATTTGATTCGTTCCCTTCGGTGGTACGTCCCCTGATACACCACACGGCGCACTAGCTTGCTGGGCGAGTAAATCGAGGCGTTTCCAGGGGGAAGCCAGTTGATTCGTTCGAGCGCCAGAGCGGCATATTCGCTACAGAACAGCTTATTTGTGTTCTCTCGAAACAGCCAATGGTTTCGGAATCTGGTCGCAGAGACGGCCAGCGTGCTCATATCTTCGTAGGGCGTCGGCACCATCGAAACGAGAAAATCAGTAAGTTTCTCGCTCTGTTCGATCCCGAGCTTGAACTTGTCCGGCCGGAGAATCCACACCTTGCCGTCGTAGCCGCCAACTCGCTCGGCTGGGTCGACCGCCTTGGTGCCGTGGATTCGGTCGCCTGTGATCGCACAGGGGAGCCCTGAGAGGGTCGTCGACTCGAATAGCAGAGTTTTGCCCTGATACTCGGCGCAGATGCCTATGTGGCTATCGAACCAGCCGCGCAAGAGTTGGATCGGCGTACACGACCCAAGGGCAATCAGTCGAGAAGTCCAGCAGCGGCCGGCAAAAACGACCATATCGCCTGGGTTGTACTCAGTGATCGGGGACATCACAGCAGCCGAAGGGGCTAGAATCTGCTGGTGTCCATCCGTAAAAGCCGGCTCCACGCGCGGGCTATGACTCCTGGGGATTATCCTCCCCCGCTGGGCTTCTGTCAATCTCATCCCGCCAAATGTCGTGATCCTTGGGGGCGTCGATGCCTATTTTGGCCCGATTCCCGTGGATGCCTAGATAGTGCAGCGTGATCCTGGGGCCGCCGTCTAGCTGGACGTGTACGGCTTGGCCTTGCTTCCGTGTGATAATCAGCATCCGATCGCCTCCATGCGGTGGGGAAAGCCGTACTCTACGGACTCTCGCCCCAGGCGTCTAGGCCGATCAGTCGCCCTTGCTAGCGAGAACCGCACGGGCTAGGGCTTCGATGAGCGTGCTTTCGTCGATTGAATGTTTGTGCGACTCATTCCACTGACCGCCGCCATTTCCGGTTTGCCATAGAATCCGCCCGACGTTGACGATGACGTTGGTCCCGTCCATTATCACCATCACGCCACCGTGCTTCGTCAACCAGTCCATCGCCGCAACGGTGAAGCGGTCGCGGTTTATGTTGAGCAGATAGAACGGTTGCCCAATACACCGGCACGCATCGCGAATTAGTTGGTCGTCGCTCATGGTTTCTTGTCCTCCGCTTCAACACGCTCCATTGCTTTGATTAAATTACGAACCGCCCCGCCCATGTCTGTTCGCTCTAGCTCGTATTCCGTGAGTCGCCGCAGTGCGTCAGCCTTAGCTTCCGCCAGTAATTTTCTCGGGTGTTTGCTCGGGCGGGCATAAGCGGTTGGCAAGGGAAGCGTGGGCGCCAAGCCTCCCGACAATCTCGCTGCATATCCTGATGAAATGGGGCTTGTTGCCGACGCCACGCAGGTCATTGGCGCTGTCCCGCAACTCTTGCAGCTTCGCCCGGTAGTCGTCGCGGTCGGACACCGCCTGTTCGTGCAAACCCCTTGCGTTTTTCAGGTCGTCGCGTAGTTGGTTGCGTTCTCCTTCCGCAGCGTCGGCCCTTGCCGTTGCCCGGTCTGCTGCGCTTTCGTTTCTTGTGTCACTCATCGTCGTCACCGCCTTTCGGGGTCGGGGGGTCACCTTCAATTGCGTCGATTAACCGCTCCCTGAAGTCAATAAACTCAGGCTCGATACAGCGTGCAAGCAGCACCTCGCCCATCGTCCCTGTTAGCCCGCAATCAACGCACCGCCACTGGCCGTCAATCACACCCTTGGGACTCGCTCGCCGCAGATTGTGTTCCATCGCTTGCCCTTGCGTCAACCGCTCGACCTCGCCAATCTGGTCAGCGATGACAGACTCGGCAGCCGTTAGGCCGGCAACTAGGTCGTCTCGCTCCTTTTCCAAACGAGCAATACGACGGTCCAGGTCACAAATCAATATCGCGTCGGCAGCCACGCAGTTAGTCAGTCGCTCAATCTCGGCTTGTTCTTCGGTCGGTGGGTCGCAGGGATGGGTCATCAGTCACCGCCCTTCGTGCTCGTGGGTTCCTTCACTGTGATAACAACCAACTCCGGCGTGCCAAGCGTCACGGTCGGGTCGTCGTGCAGGTACTCCGAATCGTCGCCAGTCAGCCCCGAATCAACTATCCCGTCAAAACTTGCCTTGAGCCAACCGAGTAGGCTGTCGTCGTCTCGGCGCTGTGCTGTCCGCAACGTAAACGCGGCCTGTACGCGAACCGGCTCCCATTTCGGTTTGCCGACAATTCCGGCTTCTCGCATGGCCGCAATCGTCGCTAGGCCCGCGTCGGTCCGCGCCTTTTCCTTCGCCCGGCCGATCGGTGCCCAGTGCTTGCCCTGCATCCGGTTGGGCTGCAACAGTCGCGGTGGGAGCGGGATGGTGATGGTTAGTTTCATGTCGTTGCCCCTGTGCTTGCTCCTGGGTACGTGTGCCCGCTCAGATTAAACGGGTCCGTCTCTGCCTTGTCGTCCACAAAGGCCCGCAGCCGGGCGTGGTCGTCCTCTCTGTGGCTCCCGTTGATGACTTCGCACATGATCGTCGCGTCGAACTCGGCCCGGGTCAATTTCCACTCAGCACCGGCCCCGCATGAGCACCGCACGGACTCTGTGCGCCACGCTCGGCGGTTTTCGGCGAACTCGCCGGCCCGCATGGCATTGATCGCCGAGGGGCACCAGACCTCTCGGAGCCCGCTGTCGCGGCAAGCCGTGCAGTTGTCGGTGTAGTGCCGATAGCCGTTTTCGTCGACCGTGCATTGCCGGACTTGGCCCTGGGCCGGCTGCACAATGCAATGCTCTCGGGCCTGGAACTGGGCGGCCGTCTGCCTGATCGTCTTGGGGATGTCCGAGTGATACACCCGGCCGATCACGTCGCCGCGTAGCATCGCGTCTGTGGCCTTTTTCGCCGACACTAGATCAACGTCGTCCAGCGACTTGGCCCAGGCCCAGTGGGCATCCTCGCCGCCCTGATTGAGCTTGGCTTTGGTCCCAGGAAATGACGCTTCGTGATAATCGAGCCATTGGTTGAATTGTCCGGTGTTCATAGCGGGGGTGCCTCTCCTTCGATTCGGATTGCTTTCGGGGGATCTTCTCCGGCCAGCATGTCGCCCGGCTTCGGCCGGAACAGCTTAGACCAGTTGCCGGCGATCGCATTATTGACCGCCACGGGAATCTCTGCCGTCGTCCAGCGGAGCGCCTCCATGACCTGGACATCGAAAGACGCTGGGGCTAGCGGGTTGGTCGACTCTCGGAAGTTCCACCACCTGAGCAGATGCGTCCGCTCTGGCTCTGTGATCCCTCCGAGTAAAGTCGAAGTTGAAGGGGGTAAGGGGGTTTCCCTTTTCTTCTCTTCTCTTCTCTTCTCTTCTCTGGTCACGGCTTTGTCACACTTTTTTTGTGACAGTTTCGTGACACTGGACCGGCCCTTGCGTTGCCGCTCGGACGCTTTAAGCCTTGTTTTTGCGGAGTCCCCGTTCTTTTCGTCGAAATTTGGAATCATAATTGCCCCGTCTTTTTCCTCTAACCAGCCGATCTTTTCGCTCAATAATGCGGCAGAAAAGCCGCGAATTTGCACCATTTTGTCTAACTTTTTGGCGGAAAAGCCAGGCAAAACTCCGTCGATTGTGTAAATATCGCCGAGCGACCATAGGCGAAAGAGGGCCCCAATGATTTCGGCGTTGCGCCGCTTCAGAGCGTCGGCCAGCATCTCGACACGCGGATCGTTCCACAAGTCGGTTCGGATCTGAATCCATCCGGTGCCCATCGGTCACGTCCTTGCAGTTTACGGCAGGAGGCGACCCGGCTAGAATCAGCCGTAGACGCAACAGCCTGCGCTTTCAGGTGGTTGCTGTCGCGGAGCCGCCTGGCAGCGGGCTCCGCAAAAATACCCGGTGCTGTTCCCACCGGGTTCTTATCATTCTGACAATCGGCGCTTTCGTGTCAAGGTCACTCCGCCAGCCTGCATAGGGTTTCTACATCGGTATCGAATCGGGCGTCTCGAACCTCGAACAGCCCGTCTAGCTCTGGGTGCCGGCCCATCGCCAGCCGAGAATAATACGGTAAATGATGGTCGTTTAGCTTCATCCCGTCGTCGCTGCTGGTTTCCACGTTGACGTACCAGCGGATTCTCTCACCGATCATGTGGGCACCGAACTTGGCTCGGGCCGCCGCCGCCTCTTTTGCGAACCGGACGAACAACTCGAACACGTTGGGATTATCCCGGTGGAAGGCCAGGAAAGCCGCAAACCGTTCTGGCAGCGGTGGGGGCGTCGGTGGGTTGAAGTCGATCATGCTCTGGCTCATCGCCGCCGCCTCCGAATATGCCGAAAGATGCCGAGTAGGGCGACCGGGATATGGGACACGGCGATCCAGATCAGCCACGCCAGCGCCACGAGGTAGAGAAACGCCATCATGCCTGGGCCTCCCCGACGACCTCGGCGGCCCGCCCGGAGATATGCCGGAAGTGAGACGCCGGCAGCCACTTTTCGAGTCGGTCTAAAACGGCCTCTATGTCGCCAACTACTGGGTCTGGGAGGAACGATCCTTTTATTATGCTTAGAGCCCGCCAGTCGGCCCCATCCGGGTCGAATAGCCACTTACGCGCGAGCATAAGGCCCAGGCCGATCGACGATATACGGGGATGGCAGGCGTCCTCCGTGAATCCCCCGCACAATGTCGAGAAATTGCACGGCTTGTCCGATCGCCGGCCTACTCCGCCTACAATGTGGTGAAGCTCAAGGTGGATACCGAATCCGGCCCGGCCGCACGACCAGCAGAAGGCCGCTTGTGGCGATGTCCGAAACACGTTCATGGCCTCGCCGTCGCTGCTCGGCGGGATCTGCGGGAAGTTGCTAGCACGGCCCGGTAAGGCGTCTCGATAGTTGGGCTCGCCGATCAGGGCCCGGCCTTGGTTGTCGATAAATTGCATAGTGTTCCTCCGTGATAAATGCCGCGCCGATCCTGGGTGGAAAGGACAAGCCCCCAGGACCGGACACGACCACGACCGATCGCCACCGGCCGCGTGCTTAAATACCGGCCTGCCCCTTCCGAGTGAGAGCAAGGAACAGAACAGGCCGGCGGGTCAGAGTGCCGAGAAACAATCACGACACGCCGCATGTTTCACCCCCGGCCCGCCGGTTGGTACAAACGGGCCGGGGTCACGGCGAAACAATCGCCGCAATACTGCTGTCTCTAAAATCCCGGCAACTCGGCCCCAGCCTTGTCGTACTCGGGCTCTGGTTCTGGCTCCGCTTCCGGCGATGGTTCGTCGAGCAGCGTGCTTAGGGTGCTACCTTGGGCCGCTACGGTGTCGCCAGCGGTGAACGTCTCGGCCGCCTTAATGTCGCTCAGTTCCTCGGCCGTCTGCATACCGAAAAGTACCTCAGGATAGTACATGCGGATCAGGAACATGGCCGAACGATATTGGAGCATTAGGGCCGTCATAGTCGACCATTTCGTGTTCTTCGTCCACTTCTCCGCCTCGGCCATCGCCAGCGTCACCGTTTGGCTGTACGTCTTGCCCGTCTGGGCGTCCGTGACAAACGCCTCGCATTTCGACACCTTGGCGTCTAGCTTGAAGTCCATCCTGCCCTTGATCGCACCCGAGGCGTTGAGTAGAGCAATAGCCAGCTTCGACTCTAGGCCCGGCTTGCCGTGGACGATATACATCCCCTGCATGATCGTCATCGGGTCCGTGCCGCTTCGTAACGCGAATTGAACCGCGATGGCGCAATTGGCAATCTGCTTGCGAAAGTGGTCCGGCACCAGCGTCGAACCGGCGTACATGGACGCTAGCCGCTGGATGCCGCCGAGATTCGCCGTCAATAGCCGGCCCTCGGGTGAGAACGTCACCATTGCGTTTTCGCGGGCTGCTATCCGGTCCATGTCCGCCTGGGCTTCCATCGCCGCCAGTTCCGTTGTGGCGATCTGTAGAGCCGTGGCCGGGTCGTGTTCGCCCACTGTTTCGATGTATTCGGTTAGTGCCTTAGACATTTTTCTTGGTCCTTCGTAACGTGCGGGCCTTTTTCGTGGCCTTGTAAGTGTAGCCCGTTCCATCGGCCAGTCGGCCTACCTGGGCGTCTCCGATCGCTGCCTTGATTAGATTCGTCGATTCGTCGCGTTTCTCCTCTAACTCCCCGATCTGCACGGCTAGGGCCTCACGTCGCTCGTGGGCCGCCTGTAACGCCTCGCCGACCAGATCGACGGTTTCCTCTTTCGGCTCTGGGTAGACCGCTGCGATGGCCCGCCCGGTGCTCTTGTGGCCGTCTGCCGGCGGAGGCGTGTCGCCGACGACGTGCTTGTCCCACCACTCCGAAACTACCTCGACCATGCGAGCGATAAATTTCTCGTCGCGTTCTATGTCAAAGTATTTCCAAGAGCAGCCGTTGCCTAACACGGCGATAGAGCCCCAGTCACAGCCGGTCGCGTAGAGTTGCTGCTGGTACTGGATCTGGTACGGAATAGGCACCTGGGTTTCCCATTGCGTGAACGAGTCATAATAGGCTGACTTCAGTTCGAGGACGCCCCGCCTGGGCCGCTCTTTGGTGAACTGGTCCCGGTCGATCGTCGCGAGAAATATGCCCCGCGTCTCGATATGGTAGTCGCCTGGGTCGAGGATCTTGCGGCCGGTCACTTCGACGAACTTCTCGGCGATCACCGGCTCTAGTCGGTGGCCCCACTCCGCCATGTCGTTAGGCGCAAACTGATCCTCCATGCGGCCCGTCTTGTGAGCCCATACAGCCCACGGGCTTTGCCAATTAGAGTGGCCGAGAATCGCGGCCGTTTCAGAACTGCCGGCGTAGCCCTTGCGGATCGCCAGCCATTCAGCCTCAGTCTGGGGCTGTACTATTTTTGTCCGTTCCATCGGTTTGTCCTTTCGTTTTCGGTCCATAACGTAGCACCGCAACACACTTGCGGCAACAGCAAAAATTCCGCTTTCCTCTCCGCCATTCTGATCGTTTTCGCGAGCAGAGAATGAGCCGATTATCGCAATCCGGGTTGGCACAGTCGGCCGCGTCCGGTGCGTCGTCGTCCTTGCTCTTATAGCTCAGATCCATCGTCGCCCTCCGCCGCTTCGTCCTTGGCCCGGTCGCGGGCTTCGTCGCCACCGTCGCCGCTGTCGATGTGTATGCCGCAGATACAATCTGCCTGCATTTCGTAACACACCATACAGTATCCGTGATCGGGATCGCCTTTGCTCATTTGTTCCTCTCTGGTGGCCCCAGGCACGCATAGCGGTTGCCTGTCGGCCGCTCTGGAATAAACGCCGGCAGCGCGGCACGCTTCGACGGCAATGGGCACGGGCCGGTCGTGCGGCACAGATCGCACTCGCACGTTAGGCCGTGGCCCTGGTTCAGTCGCTTGATTCCGCCGTACATGGCTGGCCCTCGGCTAGATCCGTAGCGGATTTGGTCACGGCTTCGATGTCGACCTCCGACTTGTGCGCCTGATAGCCGATCCCCTTCAGGTACTCGGCGAGCACGGCCTCGGGCGTCGGGCCGGCGTAGTTTTTCGGGTTCGGCTTGTTGCCGTAAATGCCCACGTCGGCGACCACTACCGGCTCGCCGTTCGATGATCGAATCTCGATCGTAGCCGTGACGTAGTTCGACCCCTCGCCAAACGTCTCGTCTGCGGCTGCGACACACTTGTTAAGCAGTTCTAAAAGCGTCATCGTGTTTTTTCCCTTCGAGAAAAAGTACCCGCCGCCGCGTCTTGCTAAAGCGGGTCGATCCATCTTCGTTCTGGCCCAGATCCTTCTGGTGGCCGTCCTTGTTAGTTACTCTTTGTATTGATGCCCTTATACAGTGGCATAGCCGCATAAACCGCTTCCTGCCATTCTGCCCGTTTCTCCACCCAGCCCCGCGTCCATCGCGTGTATTTTAGCTGCAACTCCATAGACGCGGTATCTGTAAGTTTGGCGGTCGAGAAAAACCCGACCGTCATCCCCGCAATCGTCACCGCGACCACAAACTGACCTAAGAGGGCGAAAGACCCCGGATCTTGCACCAAGTCAACCGCGTTGAACATCACGGTCTTTTTACTCGGAAGCGACCCCGTTGGCGATGGCGGCTTTGGGTACGCTCGCATAAGCGATTTAAGGATAGTTTTGTAACCCGCCTCGTCAATCATCTTCGCCGGCAAGTCCATGCCCTCGGTATCAATGTCGGCCGGATCTTCCACTATCTTTATGAGGTTGTCATTGTACTTCATCGCGGTCGCATACAATCCCTGTAGATTGGTCAACTCGTTTTGTAAACTTGCCGCCCTCTCGTTCGCTTCGTCCAACTTGGCCGACGTTGCATCGTTCCGCGACCGTGCCGCCTCGGCTGCCTTCTCTAGCCGTTCGTTGTCCGCCTTTAGATTCGCCTGGGTCTTGCGCATGTCCGCAATCCAGGCAGCCACGTCCGCCACCCAGGCGGTTAGCCGTCCGTCTCGCCGAACCCACTTTTTTAGGCTGGCCATCGCTTCGCTGCCCTGTTTTTTGACCTTGCTAGCCACGCTTGCGCCTCCGCTTGTTGGCCGATAGTTTGGCGATATTGTCGAGGGTCTTTTTGATCTGATTGGACACTAGGAAAAACTCGGCCATGTTGGCGATCGGCTCCTCCGCTTCTAGCACCCGGTTGGCCGTGGTTAAGGTAGACCGCAGGGCCTTGATTAGCTTCGCGTCCGGGGCCATCGCTTGGTGCCGGATGCGAGCCGGGTCAGCCAGCCGAGACGCGACATATTCGTCCTCGCGGAACTCCTTCAGCTTTTTGTCGAAAGCCTTGAACAGCTTGCCGCCGTTCCGCTTGACGTTAAAAAAGTCCTCGACATACGGCTCCGCATCGGCGGCCGACATCCTCATTTTCTTTAGATCACCAGCCACCGCCGCGATCGCCCCCGGCGCTTCCTTGAAGTCCTTAACCTGGGAACTTCGGGCGATCAGCCGGACAATCGAGTCCGGTAGATTCTCGGGGCCGCCAGCGCTCGCCAGCCGCCTCGCACACTCCATGACGACCTTTTTCTCTCGCACCACGCTTGGGGCCCAGCCGCCCGCCTCGGCGACCTCTAGGGCGGTCATGTCGCCGTCCCCGATCAGTAGCTCGACGGCCCGGTTCAATGTCCACTCGGCCGTTTCTTGGTGCCCACCTTGAAGGCGGAGATTCGCGAACACCCGGATTTTCTTGACCAGCGACAACGAATCGGTCTTGACGATGTAGGCCGTGAAGTATGTTGGCTTTCGGCGCTCCTCCGCTAGCATCCTCTGCATCCCGTCCAGCACTTCGTACAGCCCGGCCGGGTTCTTCCAGAGGATCGGGGCAGGGGCCGGGCTGCCTGAGTCCATGAGCCCGCCGTACTCCCTGATCGCCGACTCGACCTTGACCTCCGAGCGGCCCCAGTTCACGGCGTCCCAATTCGGGGCCATTTCTGTAAACATCGCCTTGCTGGTGATGTCCCACGGCGCTCCGAGCGTGTCCAGCCATCGTGATGCTCTATCGTCTGTCGCAAACATATTCCGTCTCCTATTCGTTCGTTAGATTAGTCGTCTTGTTCGTCGAATAGCGAAGCCGTATTCATTCTGCAAAAGCGGTCGGTGAACTCCGGCAAATGCCTTATTTCGCACACGGAGAGTATCGCGGCGACTTGCTTCGCGAGGATGTCCAGCCCGTCACCGTCTGTGCTATTCTTGGCCGGCTTCGGCTTGTTCGGCTTCTTCTCCGGCGGGAAGTCGACACTAACCGCTTCGGCCGCCGTCCCTACGTGGCTTCTGTTGGTGTCCCGGGGTAATTCCGGCAGCGCTATCATAGCCATCTGGGCAATCCGTGACTTAGCGATCCGGCCCGCCTTAATATCTTCTTCGTGGGCGGTGATAAAGTCCTCTAGTTGCCGGTATTGACGCCGGGTTAGTCGCACCATCTTTTTTCTAGCTATCCCCATGTCGTCCGTCTCCTATTCGTTCATCGCGGATTGAAAATTCTCGATCGCTTCGGCGGTCGTGATCCGTAGCCGGCCGTTGACCTTCCACGTCGCCAGCGTCAACTTGCGCCGTCGGCTTCGGACTAGGCCACGGGTGGCGTATTTTGCTACCGTATTCGCCTCGACTCCCAGGGCTTCGCCGGCCTCTTCGTAGGTGAGCCAGGCGTCCCTCGGCGGGATATTATTCGTTCGTTTTTTGCGGGCTCTGGCCATCTGATGCGGCTCCGTGCGGTGGTGTCCCCGTTCGTCCTGTGTCGTCCTCTTATCTTAGCGGCGGCCCCGGGCAAGTCAACCCCGCTAAAACCCTTGTTTTATAGGCTTTTCGCGATTCGGCAAAAAAACTTTCAATTTCGGCCAGATCCCCTATTGACGGGAGTTATAACTGTCGATTATAATAAGGGGGAAGGAAAGGGACGACAACCACCGCAGGCCACGAAGGGACCAGAACCATGAACTACCACCACTCAGAAAAACGGACTCTCCCCGTTTCGCTCTGGCAGATCACGGACCCGCGATTCCGGTGGATCACGCCAGCCGACATCTACGTCATCGTCAAACATCTGCCCAGCGGGTCGGTGTTTGTCCTCGACCGATCCTACAGGCTCATCGGAATCGGCCCCTTGCTCGCCCTGCCCGAACTGGAAACCGACGACCATCATGCAGGCTGGCTTCCCCGGATCGGTGCCCAGAGGCCCGACTGGGCCGCCGATCACCCGGCCGCCGAGTTTCACGCTTATTGGGTCAAGGACTACGACAAAATCAACTCGAACGCCTAACTAGACCAGCCTCTCGAAAGGACCAGAACCATGAAAACGACACAAGCCACCACCGCGAACCACGGCCTGAAAGCCGGCGACATCCTAGCCGCAAGCTGGGGATACGATCAGACGAATTGGGACTTTTACGAGGTCACGCGAGCCACCGCGAAAACGGTCACGGTGCGGGAACTGCAAACCGCCAAGACCGACGACCCTAACCTCGACATGCAGGGCGACATCACGCCCAGGCTCGGCCAGTACACGAACGGAATGGCCGCCTTCCGCCGCAAGGTCGAAGTCTGGGACGGCGAGGCCATCGTCGGAATCTCCTCCTACGAACGGGCCCGGCTCTGGGACGGCCAGCCCAAGCACTTCACCAGCTACGCCTAACTAGACCAGCCTCTTGAAAGGAGCACAGCCATGACCGCCACCACAAAAACCACCGCCTACGTCGAAGAACGATCGCAGAAGTCGGTCGGATCAGGGGCCGGGGGCTTCGGCGGGCCCGACACCTACGTCGCGGTGCAGGTCGTACCGGCCGGAGCCGAGCGGCTCAAGGCCCTGAATACCGCCGTAGCCGAGAAACGCGGGATTGAGATTATCTATTGCGGAGAAGGATATTCGCAGAGTTGCAAGACGACCCGCTCGGCCCTCGGAGCGGCCAGAGCGGAAGCCCAGCAAGTAGCCGATAGAATCAACTCGAAAGGAACCTAGAGCCATGCCTGAATCATTCACAGCCAACGACGGCCCGGTCTATCTCGGAGACAGCGTGTACGCGGAGTTTGACGGCTTTGCGGTCGCGATCATGACAAACAACGGCTACGACGACGATCCCCGGAACCGGATCGAAATGGAGCCCGAAGTCTTTGCCAATCTGCTTGGGTTCGTCGAGAATCTGAAAAAGCAGTTGGAGGGGGGGGCGAAATGAGCAAGACACCAGATCAACTACCACCGGGCCAGAGGCGAGTGTACTACGCCATTGTCTCGGCTATCGCTCGCAACCACTACCCGCCGACAATGCGCGAGCTAGCCACGGGCCTCGGGTTCGCGTCGACGAACTCAATCGCTCGGCACGTCGCATCGCTGGCCCGCAAAGGATTCCTCACCCGCGAACCGGGCAAGGCCAGAACTATCCGACTCACCGATCTATCGGAGGGCACGAAATGAGACGAAAAGCTAAACAAGTAAACACCAGAATATGCACGGAAGATAGTAGCGGGCACGGGTGTATTGTAGCCGGATCGGTGCGCGGAATGTGCGCGACACTGACAATAGATGGCGGGGACGAGTGGGCCCACCTTTCGCTCGGCGAGGCGATCAGGCTCCTCCGATTCCTCGACAAAGCTATCCGAGAAATTGGCAACCGTCGCGTGGCAGACAGCGCCGACATCGCCGAGTATCTCGCCACGGAAAGTGAGAAACAATGAACCGCCTAGTCGAAATTCTCACCCGGGCGGCCATCGCCCTTATCATCGTACATACGGCTTTCTGGACATCGTTCTGGTTGGCTATTATCACGGAGTAGACATGGCAAAGATTAACCGCAAAGACATCGACCCGCCCGCCGTGGGCCGGCTGCTGGCCGAACTCCGCAAGGGCGCGGGGATGACCCAGGCCGAAGCCGCTAAGGCGTCGGGGATCAGCCAAGCCTTTTGGTCGCTCACCGAGGGCTGTCTGGTGGCTCCCAAGATCGCCACGCTCCGCGCCATGTTCAAGGCGGTTGGCTATCACTTCCAGCTTGGTATCAAGGGCATCGTAAAGGAACCCAAGGAATGAAACGGCTCCGAATCATCATCGACCAAGAGGGCTGGTGTTTGCACAATCGAGCGCTGGCGCTCCAGAAGTACGCGCCGGCCGACTGGGAAGTCGACATCGTGCTCTGGCGTCGTCACTTGCCAGCAGCCGGCCACGACGTAAATTTTCTGCTAAATGGCGACCGGATCGCTCAGACACGCCAGGACTTGCCCGACGATGCCGTTATCGTGTCGTCTTGGAATACGGGCTGGCCGAGGGATCGGGACCGCATGAGGGACGCCATCGCCCACGCGGACGCGATTGTCGCCATATCGTGGCACGCCTACCTTGCGCCTGATCTGGCCAACGCTGGGATTATCCTCGGGGGCCCGGGCGTCGATCGCTCGATTTTCTACCCCACTACGCCGCCCCTGGGGCGTGCTCCGCGCGTCTTGTGGTGCGCTGGCGTCAAAGGGTCGAACGAGAAAAGGCAGTATCTAAAGGGCTATCAGCGGGCCCTGGATCTGGTCGAACCACTGGCCGAATCGGGTATCACAATGGACATTCGCGCCGTCGATCCACACGGGGGCGAACTCTACACCCAGGCCGAAATGCGCGACTGGTACAGCACCGGCCGCGTGCTGGTGGTCACGTCCGACATGGAAGGTGTCCCAAACGTGGCGCTGGAAGCTCAGGCTTGCGGCTGTGCCGTTGTCTCGACTGACGTTGGGATAGTGCGGGAGTTGGTCGGGAGCGACTGGCGCAGCGATGGCGGGCCACGTAGCGGCTGGGTCGTCTCTGAGCCCCGGTTTCTCTTGGGGGCCGTCTGCTGGGCGATCGGTGCCCACGAATGGATGGCCTCGGCCGGCAACATGGAAAAAAACATCGGCCGATTCGACTGGGCCGAAGTTGCACCGGGGTACTTTGGTATTTTCGACTCTGTTTTGGAGGTTCACGATGCCCGGAATCCTTGACGTTAAAAGTCTGCTAGTGGTGGTGGCCCACCCCGACGACGAAGCCCTCTTTTGCGGTGGGCTGCTGTCGATGCTGTCGCAGAAGGGCGTACCGATCGCGATCTGTATCGCCACCGCCTGGGAGCACAATAACCCGCACAAGGGCGACAACCACGCCGGCAAGCTGAGAACGGCCGCCGAGAATGTCGCGAGCCACCTGGAGGCCGACATGGAAAACTGGGGATGTAGCCAATGTGAGGACTTCCCCCGCGCGTCTTGGGCCATAATCGGCGGCCAGATGGCCAGCCGGCTCGGCTTGGAGCTTTTCGACTTTGGGCCCGATGCCGTTCTGACGCACGGATCGGCTGGTGAATACGGCCACGCCCAGCACAAGCTATTACACTACGTTGTGAGCCAAGTATGGAAGGGTAAACTTTTCACCTTTGCAGGACGCGAGGGAGGCACTAAGATCGAAATTGACGAAGCCGCGAAAACCGAACTGCTCGACTACTATTTGCCGTGGAACGCGAGTGGGTACATGGATTGGATGGGACCACATGAACGATTCGACGAACGAGTCTAAGATTCACCCCTGGCTTAAAGATGGCGGACGGTCCTCCGATACGTTGCCGGCGATAGCGGACTGGATCGCCGAGCATCGCCCCGGTGGCGACAATGTTCTTGACGCCGGATGTGGCAACGGCGACCTACTGGCGCTGCTAGCCAGCCGGGGCCTCGATTCCAATTTACTGCGGGGGTCTGATATTGAACTCGGGCACTCTACTTTGGCGTCCGCCCGCACTGGCCGGCACGTCCGCCACGAATCGCTGGCCAAGGGGACATACGCCGCCGAATCATTCGACATCGTGTGCGCGATAAATTGGCTACACTCGGAGTGGGCCCACAAGCACGCCGTCTCCGATCCCAAGACAGCCGAGCCTAATTGTGGCTACATAGTAGAATCGCTTGCCGGGGCGTACAGGGTATTGAAGCCCGGCGGAATGTTTATTTTCGACTGGCGTGGGGCACCCGGTACGCTGCCCGTGGGGATGCTATTTTTTTCCGGCTGGGCTCGTTTCGCTACAATAAAATGCGACCCGCCCGCCTACGTTGTCAAACACGTTTGAACGGAGTCACGAAATGAACGAACGAAAGTACACCGGCCGGGGCCGCGAACTAATCAAGCTCCTGCATCGCAAGTTCCCCGAGGCCAGCGTAAGGAACGGGGTCGAGGTAGGCGTCTATCGTGGCGATCTGTCGGCAGATCTGTTGCACGCTTTCCCGTACTTGCGGTTGTCGCTGGTCGATACGTGGGCCGTGCCGGCACCGGATAGCGATTACGCCGCGACCGGGGACGAAGCTAGCACGCAGACCCAGGCCGAACACGATGCCAACCTGGCGGCCACGATCGCCGTCACGGGGTCGGTGGGCGCTAAGGGCCGGGGCAAAATCTCACGCAATACCTCGGCCAAGGCCGCTGGGGGCACACGGGGCCGATCGCTAGATTTTGTGTTCATTGATGCCGATCACAGCTATTCCGGCGTCTTGCAGGATTGCAAACTGTGGTGGACGAAACTCAAGTCAGACCGTGGCGAGAGTCCCGGGGGCGTGCTCTGTGGCCACGATTACCTTCTGCCGGGGGTCGAGGTCGGGAAAGTCACCGTCACACGGGCCGTCAACGATTTTGCGGAAATGGTCGGGATGACCGTTGCTGTCGGCGAATTTGCCGTCTGGTGGTTAGAGTAACGAACCCCGGCGCTGGGCTATGGATCTGCTTGGCTTGCCGTGATTCGATCGACGACCACGAACCATACGCGATAAACTTGTCGGGTGAGCCTGGCGAGCGGCACGTATGCCCGGGCTGCTGGGATAAGATGACGACGAAAGAACAGGTCGACGTAGCCATAGCGGCCAGAACGGGCGGGACGCTTGCAAGGCTGGTGAATGAGATAATCACGCGACTGGATGGAACGCACCCATATTTTCAGGATCGGGGGGAGAATTGAAACGGAACACGCTGTACGTCGGTGATTGTCTCGCCACCATGAAACAGTGGCCCGATGCGTGTATTGATTCGGTCGTTACAGATCCGCCCTACGGCCTCTCTTTCATGGGTAAGGCGTGGGATTACGACGTTCCGACCGTTGACGTATGGCGGGAGTGTTTGCGGCTGTTGAAGCCTGGGGGCCATCTGCTGGCGTTTGCCGGCACGCGGACTCAGCACCGGATGGCGGTCAATATCGAGGATGCGGGATTCGAGATTCGCGACATGATCGCATGGGTTTATGGCTCGGGGTTTCCAAAGTCGCTCGACGTGAGCAAAGCGATCGACAAAGCCGCAGGGGCCGAGCGCGAGGTCGTCGGAAAATCACCCCACAGCTGCAGGCGCTCGGCGGGGTCGTTTCAAGCGGACGACGGCGCACCTCATGGCATGGTGGGAAATAGCGATGGCGCTCGAATTGTCACCGCTCCCGCAACCCCCGACGCCGAGCAATGGCAGGGATGGGGAACGGCTCTCAAACCGGCTCTCGAGCCGATCACGGTCGCCCGCAAACCGCTTATCGGCACCGTCGCCGAAAACGTGCTCAAGCACGGCACCGGCGCGATCAACGTCGACGGCGCGAGGGTGGCG
>Ga0209089_10000724_pt1 | contig 29801 bp, 24 predicted proteins | sample ArcticOcean_MG_C_FD_187431 | JGI IMG/M metagenome (GOLD analysis project Ga0209089, IMG submission 187431) | Marine microbial communities from western Arctic Ocean - ArcticOcean_MG_CB2_150 (SPAdes) (version 2) | ecosystem: Environmental > Aquatic > Marine > Oceanic | place: Arctic Ocean: Canada... | reverse complement strand
TTTGTAAATGACTATCCATTCACTTACCAACACTCTATTTCAAGCCTTGGAGATAATAGATATTTGTTGTTTGACAATGGGAATTATAGTTCTTTATATACAGGGGTAGAAAATGTATCTAGAGCTGTCGAGTATGAGCTTGATACTATTACTATGACAGCGACCAAGGTTTGGGAGTTTGTGCATCCAGACAGTTTATTTTGCCCCACACAAGGTTCTGTTCAAAGACTTCCAAATGGCAATACACTAATTGATTTTGGCAATTTATCTCTTTTTAATTTAGGTGCTATTGTGACTGAAGTTACACCCGACAATGAAATCGTTTTTCAATTGGAATATGATTTTGGAATAAGTCTTTATAGAGTTAAAAAATTTGATTGGTTTTTCTATGAACCCGAAGTGGTAAGCATCGATGAGAATATCTTTTTAGATCTTCCCCCCGCAAGAAATCTCGTCAAAATTTTCAACTTACTAGGTCAAGAAGTTATCCCTTCTTATGGTCAAATAGCAATATACACCTATGATGACGGATCAGTTGAGAAGAGGTTTGTATTAGAGTAGTCTTAGTAAATTAAAATGACTTAGGCGCCGTACTTTTGTAATTCGCTTTATTTCACAAATGAATATTTCTCATCTTACTATCCTGGCTATTGAATCATCTTGTGATGATACTGGAGTAGCTGTACTAAAAGGCAATAAGGTGCTTTCAAATTTAGTGGCCAATCAGGAAATTCATGCGAGATATGGAGGAGTGGTTCCTGAACTGGCTTCTCGTGCCCATCTCAGCCATATAACTCCAACAGTAGAACTTGCCATTTCTGATGCTGGAATTTCTCCGGAAGAAATAGATGCTGTGGCATATACCATAGGCCCAGGGCTTAGCGGGTCTCTGCTTGTGGGCGCTTCATTTGCGAAGGCCTGGGCTTGGGCTCGTAGGATTCCTACCGTTCCAGTTCACCACATGAGGGCTCATGTTCTAGCTCACTTTATTTCTCCTGGTCCCCCTCCGGAATTTCCGTTTTTATGTCTTACGGTTTCGGGTGGACATACCCAAATCATCCATGTCCACTCTCCATCTAACATGGAAGTGATTGGATCTACTCTCGATGATGCAGCAGGAGAGGCTTTCGATAAAGTCGCAAAATTGATAGGGCTGCCTTATCCTGGAGGCCCACTGATAGATAAATATGCAGCTTTGGGAAATCCAGAATCATTCTCGTTTTCTAAATCTAAAGTAGTGGGGTTGGATATGAGTTTTAGCGGCTTAAAAACTCAAGTGCTCAGGTTTCTACAATCTCAACTTTCTCAAGACCCAGATTTTATTGACAAAAACCTCCATGATTTTTGTGCTTCAGTACAATTGGCGATTGTTACAATGCTTATCACGAAATTGGAACTAGCAGTAAAAACTACTGGAATAAAACAAGTGGCCATTGCTGGAGGGGTTTCGGCAAATTCTGGATTGCGAAAGGCTCTCACTGAGAAAGAATCTTTGCCAGAAGATCCATGGGAGGTGTTCATCCCCCCTTTGAGCTATTGTACAGACAATGCCGCAATGGTGGGTATCGTTGGTGTCTTCGATGCTGCCGACATGAAGTTCGGGACCCTCTCAGACACCCCCAAGCCCAGGATGCCCGATCTCAATTCTTAATTCCTGTACGGGAGACAGATTGTAGCTACACAACCTCGTTGATCCTTTCTGTTTTCGAGCCTGAAGGCTGCATTTTCAGAAATCAACCTCAGTCTCTCCCTTAAGATACTAAGCCCGTGTGATTGACGCTTTGCCTCAGAGATTTTTATGGGTGTTTTCAAGTTCGAGGACTTCGTAAGTCCGCGCCCGTTATCTAAAACACTTATCACAAGTAAATTTCGATCAGAATCCACATCAAAGCTCAATTCTATCTCGGGGATTAAACCATCACGGCCAGACATCTCAACCCCATGCCAAAGTGCGTTTTCTACTATAGGTTGAATTAAAAATGCGGGAATTTCGTGGTCTAAATTTACGTTTGTATTTATTTTGAAAGTCACCTCCCCAGAAAGTCTCAGGCTCTCAAGATCGAAATAGTCATTTATAAAATCTACTTCCTTTTGAACAGAAGAAATCCTCAGGCTTGTAGGGTTGTCTGTGGCGCTCCCCCAACATCGGATTAGAAGTCTCTTAAATTTACCTAGAGCCCCTAGAGTTTTTTGAGTGTCTCCCTTGATCAAAAGCATATGAATACCCGTAAGTACATTAAAGATAAAATGAGGATTCATAAGTAAGAGGAGGTTCTTTTGGCGAATCGCAACGAGCTCTTCACTAACGTCGGTCTTCCTCTTAATTTGAAGAAGAGATAGGCTTAAACCTCTATACCGTTCAGCTAATATTAACGGGTTTAATTCTTCACTGCCAATTTTGTGAACGCGAATATCTCGAATCAATTCGGATTCATTCGTCAAGACTGAATAGATAGCTCCTGCGATTACTCCAAGTAAAATTGCGAGGAAATAATAGACGAACATACTCAAATTAAAATCAGATTAATTCTTGGCTTTCGCTTCTTCAGATAAAGCAGAGTTGAAATCGTGACGTAATTCAGTCTTCAAGCGACGCGTGTATTCATTTTGTAGCCAGGTTCTATAATTATCAGTGGTTTTTGCCATGCATTTGGCATAAATCTTCACCCTGAAATTAATATCATCCTGTAACTTATTGATAATATCAACAGCATCCCAATAATCTGTCGCAGCATATTGGATAATCGCTTTATGTTGAATCATACTAAGATCGACAGCCCTCTTAGGTCGCTCAGCTTTTCTCATGACATTCTCATAAACTTTGAGCATATCAAATTCAGCATCAGGTCCACCTTCAAATCTCTTAGCTAATTCCTTAGGAATTTCATAAACAAACTCATCTTCAATCTCTTCATCTGAATAAAGCCCATCGATAAATGACTGTGGCTCTTTAAAGATTTCATACCAGTCTATATGTGAATCCCACAGACCAAACCGCCTAGCATTGTTTCCCAAATCAATTACGTTAAAAACCTTCTTATTGGGAAGAGATCTAGATCCCCGACCTATCATTTGGTGATACAGAGTTAGAGATTTAGTAGCGCGATTTAGAATAATAGTAGAAACGGTAGGCTCATCGAATCCAGTGGTTAAAATACTCACGGAAGATAGGATGGCGTCCGGTTTAACGTGAAACCATTTAAGTATTTCGGCTCTTTCTTTCTCGCTATGTGTGTTATCTAAGTGTTTGCACTCGTACCCCTCCTCTTTAAACATAGCCTGTACCTGCTTAGAGGTGCTAATTCCATTGTTAAAGATTAACGTTTTACTTCCCTTTGCTTTCTCTTCGTATGCGTAGAGAAGCTTTTCCTGCATGAGGTAGTTTCCGTATAGTCTCTCAGAAGAACTAACAGTGTAGTCGCCGTTAATCCCCACTTTTAGAGCCCTTAGGTTTACGTCGTAGTTGTAAGTCTTAGCTTTTGAGAGATATCCACCATCTACTAATGACGAGATGCTTTCTCCAACGATTAACTCGTTGTAGTTGTCATTAAGAGGAAGTTTAATGTTAGAGCTTAATGGGGTAGCAGTAACTCCAAGTAGGATTTGGTCTCTAAAGTGCTTGAATAATTTTCTGAAGCTGTTGTAGTGAGCTTCATCGACAATAACGAGGCCTAAGTTATCAAACTCCATTTGCTCATCGTTGATACGATTGTTGAGAGTCTCAACCATAGCCACGTAACACCAATGTTCCTTCCCGTCATCAAGATCTTTCACCTTAGCGTTGATGACTTTGTTAGGCACTCCAATCTCAGATAGCAACTTTGAGGTTTGGCCTAAAAGCTCAATACGGTGGGTGAGGATAAGAACCTTTTTACCTGTAGACAGTATAAATTTCTTTGCTAATTCAGAAAATATAACGGTCTTTCCGCCACCTGTAGGGAGCTGGAAAAGAAGATTATAGTTCGTTTGTTTTTCAACGAACTTTTGCATCATTTCATCGATAGCCAATTTCTGGTATCCATAAAGTGTTTTACCACTTTTACTTTCTAGGCGAGCCCTGATTTTAGGATCCATCGATTCCGAAATAGTCGTTAATTAAACAAATAGTAAAAGACAAAAATACCATGTACATTGCTTAGTCAATAATTATAGTCGTATGATTATACACAATATATTAAAATAGTTGTTTGAATTAGTTTATCATGAAAGCCATATTATTTTGACAATGAGTTCTTTAATAGCTGCTTTAAGCTCTGAAGGAGGGGTTGGAGATTGGATGAAAATTTTTAATAAAATATTTTTACATCCTGGGGCACCTAAATCTGATGTTTGGGATAAGTTAGATAAAAAGGTAGTGGATGCATATTCGACAGAAACATGTTTTCCAGCACCTAATAATGTATTTAGAGCTATGAGGTTGTGTGGGTTAGATAAGGTAAGAGTTGTTATAATAGGGCAAGACCCATATCATGGAGTAGGTCAAGCAGATGGCTTGGCTTTCTCAGTGCCTGTGGGCGTGAAAGTCCCGCCCTCACTAAGAAATATTTTACAGGAACGGGCAGATGATTTAAAATTATCGCCCAGAAATTCTGACCTTTCAGATTTAGCTGAAGATGGAGTGTTGTTATTAAATTCTGTTATGACCGTTGCTTCAGGCAGAGCAGCATCACATAAAAATTGGGGTTGGGAAGAGGTTACTCTTGAGCTTATAAGAGCGATAAATTTGAATAAAGAAAATGTGTGTTTTATTCTTTGGGGAGCCTCTGCACAAAAGTATAAGACTGAGATTAATGAGTTAAAACACTTTGTTCATGTTTCACCACATCCGAGTCCTCTATCTTCTTATAAAGGATTTTTTAAATCAAAGCCATTTTCTAAAGTAAATGCCAGTCTTGAATTATTTTCTTTAATGCCAATTAATTGGTAGCATTTATATCTCGTGTAGTTTACTTTTATCGCATGCAATATTTATGGTTAGCAGTTTGTGGACTTATCGTGTTTTCATTTATTAAATACCGCAAAAGGTTGAAGAAATGAATAAGCCTTCCATTCCAAAGGGAACAAGAGACTTCGGGCCACGGGCTATGGCTCGCAGGCAGTGGATTTTTGCAACTATTCGCAAAGTATTCGTAAAGCACGGATTCCTGCCTATAGAAACCCCGTCTTTTGAAAATTTGCAAACACTTACGGGAAAGTATGGTGAAGAGGGGGATAAGCTTATTTTCAGAATCTTAAATAACGGAGATTACCTAGCTAAAGCGGATGAAGGAGCTCTTGAGTCGAAAGACAGTAAGAAACTTACGCCTTCTATCAGTAAAAAAGCTCTTCGTTATGATCTTACTGTTCCATTTGCACGTTTTGTTGTGATGCACAGAAATTCCTTAACCTTTCCTTTTAGGAGATACCAAATCCAACATGTTTGGCGTGGAGATAGACCTGGGAAGGGTAGATATCAAGAATTCACTCAGTGTGACGCAGATATTATCGGGAGTACAAGTAGCCTATGCGAGTTAGATTTAGTCCAGGTTTTTTCTGAATCACTTACTGACTTGGGAGTGCCTGGTTTTACAATTTTAATAAATGACAGAAGAATCCTAGCCGCTGTAGCATCTACTATGGGAGTGCCGGATGAGAAGCTTACAGCTTGGACTGTAGCTGTTGATAAGTACGATAAGGTGGGGATTGAGGGGGTAAAAACTGAACTTGAAAAAAACGGGTTTAGCGAGAGTGTAGTTTCTGGGATTGAAACTCTTTCAGAAATAAATTCTAATACCAACAGTTTTGATATTTTATCTAAATTGTCAGAGTTTGTAAAAGGAAATGAAAAGGGTGAGTGTGGCCTTAAAGAAATGGAGTTGCTACTAAATAGAGCTAAGAATAATGGGATTGTAGCTCCAGAGATCAAGTTCGATGCAATGTTAGCTCGTGGTTTAGATTACTACACAGGAGCTATTTTTGAAGTAAAAGTTGCTGATTCTCCTGTGGGGAGTATTTGTGGAGGTGGACGTTACGACAATCTTACAGGTATATTTGGCTTAGAAGGTATGAGTGGTGTGGGTATAAGTTTCGGAGCAGATAGGATAGAGGATGTCCTAGAGCATTTCAACAAATTCCCTGAAAAAATAGATAAGACTACAGACGTCTTAGTAACCCAAATGGATCCCGCAAATTGTTCAGAAGAGTTAAAGTTGGTTTCTCAAATTCGTGCTTCTGGTTTTTCTGCAGAATTGTATCCAGATGCTTCAAAACTTAAGAAGCAGATTAAATACGCGAACGATATAAATATCCCCTATGTGGTATTAATTGGAGAGGATGAGCGTAATGCTGGAAAGGTGACTTTAAAGAATATGTCAGATGGTACTCAAATGACGATACTTCCTGAGGAAGTAGTGAAAAATATTTGAACTTGACCCTAAATATATAGTATAGCTTCATTTTATTCTTCGTTTTCTCTTATGCCTTCAATAAATGGAATGCTACGTCTCATTTCCTTACCCTCAAACTTAATTGTATATGTAGCTTCGTATGAGTCTGAACTAATTTCAATTCCGACATAGTTGATGGGTTTGTCGTTGATGACAGCTTCCCAGAGTATGTCAGTAATCCATGGCATAATAGCTAAAGAACGAATAAATCGAGAGTTGTCCATTTCAAAAATCTTATGATCGGTAATTTCGAAGCCCCAAGAATTTTTATTTATTGAAGAGAGCAAAGAGAGTAGATGCTCTACATGAGTCGTGCAAGTGCTGAACTCGATTTGATTTGTAGCTGATTCGTTAAGGATCTCTCTTAAATGTCTGCTAAATGTTGTTAGTAATGATCCCGCCCAAGCTTCGTTACCGCTAGCGATAGCGATGTTTAATTTGTCTATTGAAACCCCGATTCTTTCAATAAATGTATTGATGGTTTCTGTATCGTTATCATATTCTCGGAGTTTAGAAAGTAAAAATGTAACCTCATTTAATCGCATGGTGTGATCTCTCACGTGCATGGCTCTTTCATTTTGCGTTCGAGCTCTCTTAAGGAAGAACTTGTTTTCTGCAATTTTTATTAGTTTCAACCACCCGAGATATTTGATTTTAGGTTCAAATTTTCGAGCCACAAAAAATCCTATGACGAATAGAATTAAAGCAACAAATGCTACCATTAAGACACCCGGTTTTTATATACCCATGACCAAGCAGCAGAGAAAGCGCTTTGTTTTCCCGATTTCACTTCTTGAGATAAATCTTCCCAAAGCGCTTTAAAACTAGATTCCCCCATTTTTTTGTCTAATAAAATATCTTTTGCGTGGGAGAGCATCCTGTCAGATTGTTGGTTTGACCTCTGAGTTAAGAAAAACCCAGACTTTTGCCAACTTTTTGCAAGACTCGCAATCTGCTCTCTCACTTCGTTATGTCCAGCTCCGGTTATGCTACTTGCCGTCATTACCTCGACTACTTCTCCTCCATCTGGCATGGGAGATAAATGCAAAGAATTGCGATAAGATTGTGCTGTTTTTATACACGTGTCGATGCGGTCCCCGTCTGCTTTGTGGACCACAATTAAGTCTGCCATTTCGACTATGCCTCTTTTAATCCCCTGCACCTCATCGCCGGCTCCTCCGATGAGCAATAGAGTGAAAACGTCAACCATTTCCCTGACTGAAGTCTCACTTTGGCCTACGCCTACAGTTTCAATAATTATCTTGTTATATCCAGCGGCTTCACATAAAATAACGGCTTCCATGGTGGCTCGTGCAACTCCGCCAAGAGCCGCGGCGGCAGGAGAGGGGCGGACGAAGGCGGCGTGGTGAACGGCCAGCTCATCCATTCTAGTCTTATCACCTAAAATACTGCCGCCAGTCTTCTTACTAGACGGGTCAACTGCAAGTACGGCTACTCGACCGCCATCATTAATCATATCTAATCCGAGCCTCTCAATAAAAGTACTTTTCCCCACGCCCGGTATTCCAGTAATCCCTATTCTCAAGGTTTCTTTGCCCGAGGAAAGGTCCTTAACCGCTTTAAGTAGCTCCTGAGCAAGTGGTCTGTCCGAAGGGTTTTCGCTTTCGATTAAGGTTATGGCTTTTGCTAGTTCCTCGCGTTTCCCTTCAACAATAGCTGCTGCGATTTCAGAGGCGTTAAAATCCTCAGTCCGATTTGACTGAATTCTTTTTCGCGCAGCATCGACAGCTTTATTCTTGGAAGACACTTTCTGACTACTCATGTGGGGAAGTTAACAATCCTTTCATGTTTTGCCACATTTTGATGGCTTAACTTGCGAGTATGTATAAGCGTTTTATAGTTTGGGCTATTTTTTTTTCATTTTTTGCAGCCTCTTTTTCAGCCCAAACCTATACCCCTTTGTATCGTTGCGATTCCTCAATAGTCGTTAGCGGTTGGGTATTCGAACCTTATGGCGGCATTATTCCCACGGCTATGGCGGTAAATCGCGAAAGCGGGGGAGGTGTTTTTGTGGAGCGTGACGGAAGCTTTTTAGTTCGTGCGTGTCCAGGTGACACGCTTGTCTTCGGTGCTATAGGATATTATTCTGTGGAGCGTGAGGTTGTTAAGTCTATGCGTGCCTCGGAATTGAAAATCCAATTACAACGATTAAAAGTCGAAGTAGGTGTGGCGGAAGTGTATGCTCCAAGGGCTTTGCTTGAAATACTCCACGATATAGAAGCGCTTGGATACGATGAAAAAGATTTCAGAGTGTCTGGAGTAAACGCACTACAAAGCCCAATTACATTTTTGTATGAGCAATTCTCTCGACACGAACAATCAAAAAGATTGGAGGCGGAGTTAGTCAATAAAGACAACAGGCGAGAATTGCTTCAAGAATTATTTGTAAAGTATGTAGATTACGATATAGTGCAGCTCAAACAAGAGGAGTTCGATAAGTTCGCTGAGTTTTGTGATCCAGGAGATGAGCTGTTAAAAAAGTGGACTCAGTATGAGTTTATCTTATATGTAAAAAGACAATACGGTCTTTTTAAGATGATACCACACAGGTTGGATGAGGGAGATTATAGGTATGATCTAGATTAGGCTAAGAATGCCGAATCCATATAAAACACGAAGATTTGGAACAGATATGAAATGATACAGTACCCCACGGCTATGACGTGAAGAACTCTAAATCTTTCATTCAGCCTATCGAATCTAACTACGAGGTCCACAAATAAAGTTCCAAGACCCAGAAATTGAATTATCATAAGCGGAGTTCTGATTAAATCGAAAGCTTCTGAGATTATAGCCGCTTGTGATGGAAACATGTCATCTAAAAGCTCTGAGAAGAGAAAAAGGGTGGTAATCGTCATTATCGCCCACAAAGTCACTCGAATCATCTGTCCGTCTTTATTCATTTAACAAAGATAACACGCGAAAAAGAGGTTTTACACGTTCCTAAGTGAGTAAAGAATGTTATTTGGTTTTTTTTATTTCATTTTGAAGGGCTATCTTTCAGATTCAAACACAAGACTCATGAAGATTTCTATATCCACCACTCGCGCACGTTTTTATTCAACTGTAGCAATCATTATGGCTTTGATAAGTTTCTCTCTTCCTTCTTGCGCTGCAAACCATAAATCTTGTGAAGCTTACCAGAATGTTGAGTTAATCTCGGAGTAATTCTCTTTTAGCACCCTTTTCCTTTAGAACTGGAAGTATATAAACGGTGCGGGAGCTGCCGCACCAACTTTCCAAAGAATAGCAGCGACTATAATTGTTATGCAAAAAACAACTGTTATATGAAGAGATGTAAACCCGTTTATTACTTTAGATGTAATTTTTGTGGGCATTAGATGAAGTATATATCCACCTGCCATTAAAGAAATAACAATTAGGTGCCCTTTAAGTAAATCTAATGGAGGTATGTCGTAGAAATGATTTGTGATTTGGTATAAAAGATCGTTTGCTGTGATCCATTCAGTTAGAATATTGTGATCGCCAGCAGCTGTGTCCCAACCTATGCTCGATCCCGATCTAAACCAAATCCTTGTAAATGTTATGAAGTTGAAGGTTAAAATCACCCCCCAAGCTCTCGCTAAAAACTTCTCGCTTTTTGCCCAAGGTAGATGTCTGCCTACGATTTTGTAAACCAACAGTCCAACTCCGTTCAGCGCCCCCCACAGAAGGAAATTCCAAGACGCTCCATGCCACAGCCCGCCAATAATCATCGTCGCCAGGATGTTTATGTATGTCGCAAGTTTTACCCCCCATTTTGTAAACATTACTCCTGAAGCATAAATCATTATTAACACTCCGCCTCCTAAAAAAATCACTCCTAAATTGATCACTTCCTCGCCTTCTCGAAACATTAGTCCAGCAAACAATACAATTCCTATTGAGAAAATCACGGAAAATATGCTTGCCCTTCTGCTTCCACCCATAGGAATATATAGGTAATCCCTTAACCAAGTTGAAAGTGAAATATGCCACCTACTCCAAAACTCCCCCACATTTCTAGCTTTATATGGAGACCTGAAATTTTCAGCCAAACGAAACCCCATTAAAAGAGCTACTCCTATTGCTATATCGCTGTATCCACTGAAATCGGCATATACCTGTAGGCTATATCCATATAGACCCAGCAGAACCTCCATGCCGCTGTAGCTCGTGGGGTTTGCGAAAACTCGGTCGACTAAGTTCATCGCGATATAGTCCGCTATAACGATTTTTTTTATCAGACCCGTCAAAATCCACCACACTCCCAGGTTGAATTCTTTTCTCGATAAATCGTATTTGCTTTGAAGTTGTGGGATAAAGTCTTTCGCCCTAACGATAGGCCCAGCTACAAGTTGTGGGAAAAATGTGACATAGCAACCGAAATCTAAAAGTGATTTTACGGGGGAGACTTTGCGCCTGTATACATCGATGGAGTAGGATAAGGTTTGGAATGTATAGAAAGAAATCCCCACCGGCAGCAATATTGAGTCAACTCTAAATGAAGTGTCGAAAAGCATAGCGCCAGAATCGGCAAAAAAATACGCATACTTGAAAAACCCGAGCAACCCCAGGTTTATTAAAACACTGAGAGTTAACCACAGTCGCCTTTGCAAATTCTCACTTCTATCCATCACCGCGGCAATTCCCCAATCGGCTACAGTAGAGAAGAGGAGCAGGAATACGAATGCAGCACTTGTTTTCCAGTAGAAAAACAAGCTTGCTGCAAACAAAAAAGCATTGCGCATAGCCGATTTATTCTTCAGCATCGAAAGCCCTACCATCACTGTGAGAAGGAAAATATAAAAGGCTGGCCTTGTAAATAGTAGCTCAGTACTCATTCTCCTGCAATTGCTTGTTCCCAGGATCTATACTCCGCTCGCAACGATTTATCTAACAATTCCCCAATCATTTTGGCTCCCTTAGGTGTGAAATGTACCAAGTCTGATGAGGCTAGTTTAGGTGTGCTCTCAGCCCAAACCTCCATCGTTCCAGCTCCACCCATCGCTTCAAACAAATCCCAATAAAGAGCTTCTTCTAATATCGTCACCTTCTTCATCTCGGCTCTAATCGCACCAAGCATAGGGTAGGTGAGTGCTGTAGAATCGGATGTAATACCCATATCTGATGGACCTATAACTAAGAAAGTGGTTTCTGGCAGTATCGTTTTTAAATATTTCAACTGGGTTCGGAACCTCTTCCCATATCTCTCCGCAGCCATCTGGTCTTTAACATACGGCGCGGTATTTCCGCCGAATTGTAAAATGACCATACCCACATCCCAGTTCTGTAAATATTTTTTAAAATGTTCTTTGTTTAAGTTCTTAAAGACAGTCCCCGAACTAGATCGCATGGGAATGTTGTGAATGGCAAGACCACTCTCACTGCCAAGTCTTATCCCAGTTATTTCAATTTCATATCCTTCAAAGCGAAAAGTCACTTCCTCTTTTTTGCCCACTAACTCAACTAATATCGAACTGTGGTTTCCTGTGCTTGACGGAGCTATATCTATCGTAATGGAGTCAGTAAATTCCCCTGAAACCGTAAGCCTCCCTCCAAGTGGTGCTGCCCCAATCAATACTTCCGCCTGATGCCAAACCTGATTTTTTCTAAACCCCATCGGATGTGGTTTAACGATTACTTTTCCATTATTGCGAATTCTTGATAAAGTAGCCATACCTCCATAGCACGTGTGTTCAAGAGTAGAGTCTATTGTTCCGAATTTAGTAAATCTCTTCATGTCGCCCTCGTGTTGTTGCCTAACTGCAAGTGCTGGAACAGGTTGAATTGCGGGGATTAGTCCAGGGCCACTGCCGCCCCATGTTTTCTGCCAACTCGATCTGATTCTCCCCGTAATCCTATCTCCTTCAATTTGGGAATCTCCGAAGTGAAACACGTGTAATTTGGATTCTGAGTTTAACCCGTTAAGTTTTTCGAAAAACGTCCATAAATTTTGTTTCGCTGCTTTGCTTCCTGAAATCTTTTTCTCCTTTGCTAAATTATTCACACTACAGGTGTCGTAGTCAGGACGCCAAAGATTGGTTTTTAGAACCGGTGTTTTATCGAGTTCAAGTGCTGTTTCGATCGCGATCGCGATTTCAACTTCAACTTCAACTTCAATTAAGGAGTCACCTATGGACTCTATTTCAGATACAATTTCCTGGCTGACGATTTCCTCGTCATATGCCACTTCCTTTGACACCTGTACTTTCTCGACCTCAAAAAATTTAATTAAAGTAGTATGGTAGAGTATACCTACGAGTAGAATTAGAAATAGGGCGGTGTGACTAGGCTCGTGAAATTTATTGGTAGTCACCTTGGCTACTCTGGAATAGTAATTAAACTTCCGAAAGTTATATGTGTGCTTGTGCCGAGATTGTTGGCAGATTGAATATCAGAAACGGGAACGCCGTATATTACTGATAATCGGTACAGTGTCTCGCCTTTTTTCACAAGGTGAGATTTTAAACTAGCGCTTGGATTGTTCAGGTCGAAGTTCTCGATTAATCTAATTACGATGCTTAATTCTTGAAGAAAGAATTCGAATTCATCTTCAATTTGGCTATCTATAAAAAGTACTTTAAGACCGGGAAGTAGTTCTTGATTATTAAGAGACTGCAAGGACTTTAACGAACGGGCTGATTTATCACAGTCACACTTATCATGTTCGAATCTTCCATATAGCATAAGAGGAATGAAAGCTGCTGAATGCGGGAGTTCTAAAACCTCGGCTTTACTACGCCAATCCTCTTCACATCTCTCAAACCATTTATTAACCTTTAGAAGCTTAGCGTATTCGTCTACTCGATAAGCCTCCATTATTTCTGATTGTAGGCCTTTATCGTCAGCTACAATTTTATATAGAATTTCCCAATTGTCTGGGGCCCTAATTTCCTTTTTTAATTCTGGAGTAAAGGTTTGGGATTGAAAAGGATTGTGAGTCAAAAACAGCGTAAGAATCGCGAAGATTTTACTAATATTTTTCAATATTGACAGCATCTATTAAACCTTCCAAGCCTGTTCTATCAGGAATTTGATGTGAAATCTGTGAGCTTTTGTGAGCGCATCAGGTGAATGTGCTCCACTCTCGAACTTGTCTATACGATTCAGCTCAGATATGATTACTCCGCGAGAGATCCTGTCGTATTTCTTGTCCGGATCTAAAGCGTTTATTAACGATTCCGTATATGCAATTTGAATTCCTTGGCGGAATGTGTTTACAGATGTGCGAAGATCTGTTTTAAAGATGTCGTCTGTTAAGTCGCCTAAGTATGAAGACAAATCGTACTCTCCTCCGTAAAGCGAGACGTCTGTGAGCCTTCTGAGGACATTGCGGTGGAGTAAGTGGTCGAGTGCTGCTCGTTGTGCAGAAAGTACTCTGGCGTGAATTTGGGGAGTTTCTGGGCTACCAAAGAAGCCGAAGCCTCTTCTCTGGGCTTGTAAATAACGGTATGTGCTACTTGCAGCATCAAAGGCATCGGGAGCAAAAGCGTATTTCGCGAGTGCTTCAAGAGCTGCTTTTTGGTCCTTGAGTGAAACAGGTGTGTATGGTTTACCGTCACCTATGTTAGCCGGCCCAGAACGGTTGTAACGTACGCCGGCAATTTGGCGGGTCATAACACGCAGCTGAATAGCATATTCGCCAGTGAGGGAGTAATATGCTGAACGTACTTCTTCGAAACTTGATCCCAATCCTGAATGTTTCTCAACTATTTGAGGAAGCAAGTGATTTACCAGTTCACACCTTTCAGAAGCGTATGCAACAGGATCGTTTGAAAGATCATATATGTTTACGTCTGGGTTAACTCCTTTACCCGAACCGCGCATGTCATCAGCGTCGTTACCAAACTGGAGTAGGGGAGAGTTTGATTTAGAGAGGATTTTTTCTAATCGAGCCGTTTCTGCCGCAATATCTGAGAGACCTGTGCTGTAGCCGTACTCTATGGTCCAGTAGTCATATGGGCCTGGAGAGTCGTCATAGTATAGGGTTAAATCTTCAGGGTTAAGTGTAAAGTTTATAGCTGGATATTCCATCACACTGTTACACATTCCGTTTTCTGCGACCTTGTCAGCATCCTTAAGTTCATCTGGACTAAGCATAGTAGAAGCGTGCATGTTGTGGCTCAACCCTAGCGTATGACCTACTTCGTGAAGAGAAAGGCGGTGTAAAGTTTGTCTTGTAAACTCAATGTGCTCTTCATCATTGTATGATAAAGTTTTCATAGCGGATAGGGTGAACATGGTGTTGCGAGCCATCATATCTCCGGCTTCGCAACGATGCATCATCTCAGCTGTTTTTTCACGGGCGGTTTTCTCATCATTCGAGCCTCCACTGTTTTCGTTGGTTTTAAAAATCTCAGATTTCCAAAGTCTACGTGTCATCCCAGCAAACTCTAGCATGATATCAGCGCCTAAAATCTCTCCTGTGCGAGGGTTTACGAAGCTGGGGCCGTAACCGCTAAATGGTACAGAAGGTGAAGCAGCCCATCTTAGAACGTTGTATCGTATATCTCCAGCATCCCAAGTGGCATCGTCAGGTTGGATTTTCACGACGATAGCGTTCTTAAATCCAATTTTTTCAAAGGCTAGATTCCATTTCTCAACACCAGTCTTGATGTAGTCACGAAATTCATAAGGCGTTGTGTTTTCTATCCACCATGTAATGGGTTTAATGGGCTCTGAAAGTGCCGCTGACGAATCCTTCTTTTCTAAGCGCCACCTGTGTATCATATCTTTCCACGGCGTTAAATCAGTAGATGTCATGTCATTTACCTGCGTCATAAAGAAACCAATTCTTGCATCATCTTTACGCGGTGTGAATCCGTCCTCTGGCATATTCATAAGCGCGTGACGGTAGCCAACAGTTATGTAACGAGAATCTGTGAGTGCCGATGCTTGAACAGATGGATTATCGTTGTCATAAACGTAGTCAACTCTTACCTCTAGGTTCTCAGGGTAGATATTGAAGTCTGTGATTTTTGTCTTTTTACTTGAAAGTTTACCAAGAGAGCTTTTTCTTCCAGGGCGAGATGGCGGCTTAATCATAGCGATATTTTCGCTTAAGAAAAGAGCGTCTCCAGAGATTAAGAATATTGAGTCATCACCTTCTTTCGCAATAATTTCTAAGCTTGCAAGAATGGGAGTGTTGATGTTCGCGTGTTCTGCAAGTGAAAGTGGACTTTCTGGATCGAAATAGTATGAAGTGTTTTCCTGGTGAACTTCAATTCTATCGAAGTGCTTATGGAAGGTAATGATTTTGCTAGATCGGTAGCTTCCACGGAAATTACCTGTTTGCAAAACCCCATCCTCTACCTGAGAAAAGTAAATAAACTCTTTCTTTAAAGATTCCTCTGGAATAGCCATCCAAGACTCACCGGTAACAGTATCGCGATACATTGTGAACAGTCCCTCAAACTGCTCTGCATCTTTTGTAATCTTCGAAATAGATTTCACGTCAGATTTATCGCCATTTTCAGCAGTCTCTTTTTTATTTTTTCTTTTAAAAAACTGAGCATCAATATTATTAGGCGCTACTACTTGAAGTCCTAATATAAGGGACATCGTCATAATTCCCGTTCGAAAAGTCATCATAGAGTAAAATTTAAATGTAAGAGCACAATATAAGACCTACTCTACAATACCTATTTAAAACCTCTCGTTTTTTTTATCTCTTCGTATGCACTCTGAACTTGTAGGAACCTCTCTTTTGCCTGTTTCTTAGGCCCCTCTCCTAGGTCACCTATTTTATCTGGGTGGAACTTAATTGCAAGCTTGCGATAAGCTTTTTTCACATCAGAGTCTGAACAATCTTTAGATATCTCAAGAACTGTATAAGGATTTGCTGAGCCTGTGTTAAATGGTTCTTCTATGCTGGTAATATCCTTAGCGCTGATACCTAAGTGGCGAGCTATGGTGCGAATTAAATCAATTTCACTCTTATCGACGTTTCCGTCTGACTTAGCAATCCCGTACAGATATTGAAGTAGTAGGAGACGCTTAGGGTGATCCATGTTAGTACGGATTTGGGCTGCGACGCCCCTAACATCGACATTCTGTTTGAGAGCCTCGCGCAGAAGAAGTAGAAGCTGATCCGCCATATCCTCACCGAAATTCAACTTAAAGAATTTCTTCACGAACTCGAGTTCAGACTTAAGGACTTTGCCATCAGCATTCATCACCGCTGCGCTAAGAACCACTAGAGCCATAGCGAAATCACCACCACGAGTGGCTCCATGACCTTGATAAGATCCTCGACTACCCTCTTCGTTAATCTGAATGCCTGAGGTGAAGAATTTGCCTACTTGATACCCTAATATCCCTCCTATAGGACCTCCTAAGGCCCAACCTATAGCTCCCCCAACCCATTTCCCAAATCCAGCCATAGTTCTTTTTTTGAAATTATTTAAATACTACATCTAATTAATAACTAGCACCAGCTAAGATATTAATGTATTCATGACTGTAAGTTCTTAAATCCAAGCTCAATAAATGCAGCGAGTTCTTCACCTTCGAGAATTCCCTGGGAAAGACGAGCTAAATCCGCAGCATATCTAACTGTAGTAGATCGAACTGTTTCATCTTTCTCTTTCAATAGTTGAGTTGCTAGAGGGTGGTTAGAGTTGATAGTCACATCGTACTTCTCAGGCATGTCTCCAAACATTTGGAATCCGCCTCCACCAACAGCTTGTTGTTCTTTCATACGACGCATCCACTCACTACGAGTGATGACAAATGGAGCTGAAGTAGGTGACATAGCAGCGAACTTAAGGTCATAGCCACTTTCAGGGAACGCCCCTTGAATGATGGGCTTTAATACCTCTTGCTGCTTTTCATCAAGCATGCTTGTTGTCTCCTCATCTTTCTCGATTAGATTCTCTATTATTTCTGAATCTACACGTTTGAATTGAACATCGGAGTGGGTTTGTTCTAACTTACCTACAACGTGAGCTGCAAGTGGTCCCTCCATCACGAGAACTTTGTACGCTCTGTCAGTTGCCTCCTTAACGAAAGTGTGCTGAGCTGAAGCATCAGATGTGTAAGGCAGAATTATTTTGCCAGACTTATCTTTTTGAGACTCACCCACTGCAGCGATTAGCTCATCATGAGTCATGCACTTTCCGTCAGTGTCCTTATATAAATAGAATTTTTTTGATCGCTCTGAGAACTTCTCGTCAGTTAGAATTCCGTATTCAACAAATATTCTCAAATCATCCCATTGCTTCTCAAACGACTCTCTGTCGTTTTTAAACATACTAGCAAGTCTATCTGCGACCTTTTTAGAAATGTACCCTGATATCTTTTTCACATTAGCGTCTTCCTGAAGGTATGAGCGGCTTACGTTAAGTGGAATATCTGGAGAATCGATAACTCCGTGGAGCATAGTAAGGAAGTCAGGAACGATGTTCTCGACGTTATCTGTGATAAATACTTGGTTAGAGTAAAGGTGTATCTTATTTTTCTGTAGTTCCATCGTCTTTTTAAGAGGAGGGAAGTACAGAATTCCTGTGAGATTGAATGGGAAGTCAACGTTTAGGTGAATATTGAAGAGGGGATCCTCCATATTCATGGGGTAGAGCTCGCGGTAGAATTCAGAGTAATTATCATCAGTAAGATCTGCAGGCTTCTTCATCCAAGCGGGATCTGTGTTGTTAAGAATATTAGGAACCTCAACGCTTACCTTCTTCACCTTTCCTTCTTCGTCCTTTTCGCCTGAAGGATCTTCTTCTTGAACAGAGCGAGTGCCAAAGACGATCTCTACAGGCATAAACTTGCAGTACTTATTCAGAATTCCTCCTAGTCTTTCGTCCTCTAAGAATTCAACAGAATCTTCAGCTATGTGAAGAACTATATCTGTTCCGGATTCCTTTTTCTTGGTTGGATCTATTGTGTAATCAGGAGAACCGTCACAGCTCCACTTTACAGCTTTAGATCCTTTCTTAGCACTTTTAGAGATAATATCGACTCTTTCTGCAACCATGAAGGATGAGTAAAATCCCAGCCCAAAGTGACCTATAATAGCTTGTTTTGCGTCGTCTTCCTTGTATTTGTCGAGGAATTCGGTAGCGCCAGAGAAAGCGATTTCGTTTATATACTTATCAATCTCCTCGGCAGTCATCCCTATACCTTTATCGCTAATGGTGATCGTCTTCGCATCCTTATCTAAAGTCACGTGAACCTGAGGGTTATCGTTTTTGAAAGCAACAACATCGCCAGATTTAGACATCGTCTTGCGCTTCTGTGTTGCATCAACCGCGTTAGAAACTAGCTCACGAAGAAAAATCTCGTGGTCGCTGTAAAGGAATTTCTTTATAATCGGAAAAATATTTTCCGTAGTTACGTTGATACTTCCCTTCTTAGTTTTTGTTTTTGATGAAGTGGCCATGGGGCTATTTGTTATTTTGTATTATGCCCGCTCTTAGTCAATTCTTATGCCATCTCCTTAGCTCCAACAAAACTCTGCCACCATGACACGTTACCATGTCATTATTTCAGTTTATATATACTAAGTAGGACAAGGTGATCCAAAGACGGCTAAAACCATCAAAACGTCAGTTACCGTAACAGCGCCATCTGCGTTAAGATCGAAATCACACCCGAAGAAACACCCGAACTGTACTAAAATAGCAAGAATATCATCGACGCTGATAATTCCGTCAGGTACTATATCCTCTACGCAGGTATTTTCGAAATTATAAGTGTACTTATACACTATGCCGTCCATAGGCCAAGCATCCCAACCATCGAAGGCTGGGCTTATATTGAGGGAGTCGAATTCTACATTGAAGAATAGTGGATACTCTGGATCGTCGGCATCACCGCTTGACCACATGAAGTAGGCCATGAATTCCTCGAAATCCCAGTAACTCGAAATCCCAGAACTTGGTTTAGGCCAGTAATCGATGGCTTCTAAGTCCGTGACGGTATTTGGGCCATAATGATATTCTATCGTTCCGACTTCGTAAAGCCAAATCTGAAAATGAGCTCTCGATGGTGCCAATCCTGTCAAAGCCATTTCGTAATCGAAACCCACGTTATTAAACTCCAATTTAAAAATCCTGTTAGGAGCCGTACCCACCGTAACGTACCTATGAGTGCTTCCATCAGTAATTGACGTGTCTGTAGCTGCAACGTTTAAGATATCGCTAATAGACACTGTTGAAGAGCTAAAAAGATGGAATTCGCCATTGTCCCCAAAAACTTCTATCCCAGCTCCTATATCTGTTAGTCTGATTTCGCCAGGGGTGGCGAATTCCCCGAAACATGGAAAGTCGAACTCGAGGTTAAGTGGGACAATAGGAACGTCCCACATTTCATCGACATTCAAAGGCGACCAGTTATCTAGTGCTTCATAAGTGGATAAATATGTCTCTGGTGTATAAGGAAGAGAATCCTGCTGTGTTTGGGATGAAGCAACAATGCTAATTAGTTGAGCAGTAATGACAAAAGCAACTGTAGATAAAATGCTATTTTTCATTACTTTAGAAATTAGGTTTCAGTTCAACTTTAGAGTGATAGTTGGTTATGACTTTTACAGCCTCCTCAGGAGTGTCTACAACATGCAGAACATCTGGGTCATGATCGGAAATCGTTTTAAACTCAGTGAGTAAAATATCTCTGAACCAATCTAAGAGCCCTCCCCAAAAGTGAGATCCATATAGAATAATGGGGCGCTTGTCGAGTTTACCTGTTTGGACTAAAGTGAGAGCTTCGAAAAACTCGTCTAGAGTTCCGAATCCGCCAGGCATCACTACGAACGCCTGACTGTATTTGACGAACATCACTTTACGAACGAAGAAGTAGTCAAAGTCGATACTTTTATCACGGTCTATATACGGGTTGTCGTGCTGCTCGAAAGGTAGCTCTATGTTCAGTCCTACTGAAGGTCCGCCCGCCTCGTGAGCACCCCTATTTCCAGCTTCCATAACTCCGGGGCCTCCTCCTGTGATCACTCCGTAGCCAGCTTCCGAGAGAAGGTGGGCTACCTTTTGGGCATCCTTATAAATCTGTGTGTTAGGTCCTGTTCTCGATGAACCATAGATTGAAACGCACGGTCCGATTCTTTGAAGTTTTTCATACCCCTCTACGAACTCGCCCATAATCTTGAATATAGACCAACTGTCTTTAGACATTATCTCAGCCCAAGTTCTGTGTTTTAAATTTTTTGACATTCATCAAACTTAGTGAAGAAATCGTGAGTATTCTTCTATTATAAGTTTTTCAATAATACAAGTTAAGTTTATTGACTCAGCACATTCTTCAAATACTGCCCCGTATAACTTTCAGGTGATGTCGCGACCTCTTCCGGAGTGCCAAAAGCGAGAATTTCACCTCCTCCATTTCCTCCTTCAGGGCCGAGGTCGATTACGTGATCGGCCACCTTAATTACGTCTAAGTTATGCTCGATAACCAAGACAGTATTCCCAGAGTCGGTGAGTCTGTTGAGGACGTCGATAAGCATTTGGACATCAGAGAAATGGAGTCCAGTTGTAGGCTCGTCAAGGATATACAGAGTGTTCCCTGTGCTTACTCTCGCGAGTTCTGAGGCGAGTTTAACCCGTTGAGCTTCGCCTCCTGATAGTGTTGTGGAGGGTTGCCCTAAGGTTATATATCCAAGCCCCACGTCTTTGAGGGTGGACAGTATGCGCTTTATTTTCGGGTAGGCTTCAAAATAAGGGGTAGCTTCGTCAATGGTCATATCTAAGACGTCCGATATACTTCGGCTCTTGTATCTGACTTCAAGGGTTTCGCGGTTGAATCTGCGGCCCGCACATGTATCACATGCAACGTGTACGTTAGGGAGGAAGTTCATCTCTACGGTTCTAACTCCAGCACCTTTGCAATCTTCACATCTCCCTCCTACGACATTAAAAGAAAAGCGGCCAGGTTTATATCCGCGTATGCGTGCTTCAGGTAGGTAAGTGTAGAGTTTACGGATGTGATCCATAATCCCAGTGTACGTGGCGGGGTTAGAGCGCGGGGTACGACCGATTGGGGTTTGGTCTATTGCGATAACCTTATCAAGGTGCTTGAGTCCTTTAATTTCACTAAAAGTCAGTGGTGTGCGAATGGGCTCGTGGAGGTAGTTCTGGAGGGCGGGGTAGAGGGTGTGGTTTATTAGGGAACTCTTTCCGCTACCTGAAACGCCGGTTATGCAGGTGAAGGTGCCAAGTGGGAGGGTGAAGGTTACATCCTTTAGGTTGTTGCCGGAAGCGCCTGAAAGTATGAGTTTCTTTCGGGATCCTTTGCGGCGCCTTTTAGGTATTTCGATTCTCTTCTCTCCAGTGAGATACTGAGCCGTGAGTGATTTTGAGGATAAATGGGCAGATGGTGGTCCTTCGGTAACTATGCGCCCTCCGTTGACTCCGGCACCAGGACCTATATCCACTAGGTGGTCAGAAGCGAGCATCATTTCTTCGTCGTGTTCAACTACGATAATAGAATTCCCAGCATCGCGCAGTGTTTTCAGAGATTTTATTAGGCGATAGTTATCGCGCGAGTGTAAGCCTATGGAGGGTTCATCTAAGATGTATAGAACTTCTGTGAGACTGGACCCGATTTGGGTGGCGAGACGTATGCGTTGGCCTTCTCCACCTGAGAGGGAGCGTGATGGGCGATCTAAACTGAGGTACCCAAGTCCCACATCTATCATAAAACCTATTCTTGAACGTATTTCCTTTAGGGGTTCACGGGCTATGGTTTGTTGTCTCTTGGAAAGTGTCTCTTCTACTCCTTCGAACCAACTTTGTAGCGCATTAAAATCCATGGCTCCGAGTTCCGAAATGTCCTTTTCAGCGATTCTAAACTGACGACTAATGTCTTTAAGGCGAGTACCTATACATCCCGTACATGGGATCTTATGCATAAACTGCTGCGCCCATCTCTTAAGCGGTGCAGATGTTGTTCTGGTGGCTGACTTCTCGATTATAGCTACTACTCCTTCGAACTTTACTCCTTCATTCTTAGGGCCAAATCGACTTGGTACCATGATTAAATCCACAGTGCCATACAATATCTTCCCTATAAGTTCATCGCTGAGATCTCCAACTGCAGTTGTGGGTTTTACTCTTTCTGTGGCTAGTAAAGCCTCAATAATATTTGAAGTTTTATTACTTTTTAATGCGCCAAGTGGAGCTATACCACCTTTTCGTACGCTTTTATTCGGGTCTGGGAAAACGAGCTCTATATCAACTTCGGTTACCTGGCCTAATCCATTACAGGTGGGACAAGCGCCGTAGGGTGAGTTGAAAGAAAAAAGGTTGGGCTCTGGATCAGGATATGCAAGTCCTGTAGTGGGACACATCAGATTCCTAGAGAAGTGAACTGGCCTAGGGTTTATTACTCCGTGCTCAAGTATGGACATAGAACCTTTCCCTAAACTCAGAGCTGTTTTCACAGAATTCGCAAGTCGCTTACTATCTCCACCCACGATTACTCTATCTATTACTAATTCTATATCGTGAACCTTATACCTATCAACTTTAAAGCCTGAGTCTAGCTCAACAACCTCGCCATCTACTCTCGCCCTCACATATCCCTGTTTTCGAACCTTGTCGAAAAGCTCTCGGTAATGACCTTTCCTTCCTCTAACTAAAGGGGCGAGGAGAAGAAGCTTTGTGTTACTAAAACGTTTCTCTATGCTTTCACAAATCTGCTCGTCTGTAAACCTTACCATTGCTTCGCCTGTCTCTAATGAGTATGCGTTAGCTGCCCGAGCGTATAGCAGTCTGAGAAAATCGTGAACTTCTGTCACCGTTCCTACTGTCGATCTCGGGTTGCGAGTGACAGTTTTTTGTTCAATTGAAATTACAGGACTGAGACCGGTAATTCCCTCAACATCGGGGCGTTTTAAACCTCCGATAAATTGCCTTGCGTAGGTAGATAATGTTTCGAGGTAGCGACGTGATCCCTCAGCGTAAATGGTGTCGAAAGCGAGGCTGGACTTACCTGACCCGCTTACCCCTGTAAAAACAACTAGTTTATTTCTTGGAATCACTAAATCGACCTCACAGAGATTGTTTTCTCTGGCTCCGCGAATCACAATGTGGTCTTCAATAGCGTCCTGAGATTCGCTATTTTTAGCGGCGATCCCCATCTTTATATTTCAGTTTATAACCAATCCCTGCTACAACTAAAGACATAATAGGGCTGACCCAATTAAAGATGCAGTATGGGGCATATGCAAGTGTGGCGACACCTAGAATTCCGCTTTGGGCTACTCCGCAAGTATTCCAAGGTATCAGCACAGATGTGACAGTACCAGCATCCTCCAAGGTGCGGCTAAGGTTTTCTGGAGCAAGGCCCTTGTCTTCGAACGCTTCGCTGAACATCTTTCCGGGAACTACGATAGCTATGTATTGGTCAGATGCGAGGATGTTGAAAGCGATGCAGGTTCCTACCGTTCGACTAATTAGTCCAAATACGCTATTTACTCCAGCAATAAGTGCGGCCGTTATGCGCTTTAACATGCCCGCTGCTTGCAACACGGCTCCGAAAGTCATCGCGCAGATGATAAGCCAAATGGTATTCATCATGCCTTTCATTCCTCCCGCAGTCAAAAGTTCGTCAGCAAGCGCATTCCCGGTCACGTAAGCAGTGTCTACGGACATCGCTTTCATAGACGCTACATAAGATGCTGCAGCAAAGTTTAAATCTCCACCTGCGACCATCATTATCACATCAGGTTGGAATATCACTGCTGTAAGTGCCCCGAGCAGGACGCCTATAAATAAAGCAGGGGCAGCTGGGACCTTCTTTGCAATCATTACGAGTACCGCTATGGGAGCGATGAATAAGCCTAGGTGAATATTGAACATGCCGTTGACGGCCACTCCAAACCCTTCAGCAAACCCAGTCTCTACTCCACTAGTTGCGCTTCCACCAAACCCCACAAATAAAAACACCAATAAGGCTATTATAAAACTTGGGATAGTTGTTATCGTCATATACTTGATATGGGTGATCAAGTCAGTGCCGGCAACAGCCGGAGCGAGGTTAGTAGTGTCAGATAAAGGAGAAAGTTTATCTCCGAAATACGCTCCTGAGATTATCGCTCCAGCGATCCATCCTTGATCAAGACCTAAAGCCGTTCCTATTCCCACAAGAGCGACGCCTACAGTACCCACCGTTCCCCAAGAACTCCCTGTAGCAAGAGAAAGTACAGCGCAAATTATAGTAGCCGCAAATAAGAAAATCCCCGGTTGTAAAATCTGCAGACCATAGTGGATAAAAGCGGGGATGATACCTGCCATCAGCCATGTTCCAGCAAGAGCGCCTATAAGTAGAAGTATTAAAATAGCCTCAGTTGCTTGGCCTATACTTGCTGCAATGGCATCACGCATCGCCTCCCATTTAACCCCTTGGTAAATTCCTATCCCCCCAGCTATTAGGGCGGCGATAAGAAGTGCCATTTGGTTCGAGCCATAAGAACTGTCCTCTCCAAACCAAATCACATCTCCCGCCAGCATTGCTATTAGCGCAATGACCGGAATAAGCGCCACAAATAGTGACATGTTATTTGTAGAGTTGGAAGCTTTCATGACGAGTGTGTTATGCGTTTTTCTTTTGAAGGTCCTGCTCGTCAGCGTTTCCCGTTGGAGAAACTGCCGTCTTGTCTACGCGAGCTTTTCCGCTCTCTAGCTCAAGCATCACAGTTAGATCGCTCACAGAAATCACTTTTCCGTGAAGCCCGCCTATAGTAACTACTTTATCACCTTTAGAAATCTCATCACGAAAAGTCTTGGCTTCTTTTTGACGTTTCATCTGTGGACGAATCATAAAGAAGTACATTATTAGGAACATCCCTCCGAGAAGGATGATAAAAGAAAAATCACTTTCCCCAGCAGCGTCAGCTTGTAATAAAATATTGAATATCATAAAATTTAATTAATTTAATTTGAAGTAATATCAGATAGTTCGAAATCAGGCCCTATAACATCGCCTGTCAATTTAAGTACTAAAGTGGCAGGTCTAGAGTTGGACACTATGTGAATTGCCTTATCCTGATGCCCCGTCCTATTCGAGGAATCGAACTCCACGGCTATTTCTCCTCCCTGTCCAGGCATTATAGGGTCTTTAGGCCAAGATTTCGCAACCGTACACCCACACGTAGCATGCACGTTAGCAAGTAAAAGAGGAGAATCACCAGAGTTAACGAATTTGAATAAATGATTCACTCTCTTCCCCGCAGCTATCGTTCCGAAGTTGAATGAGATGTTGTCCATCTCTAAAATAGGCCCTGACTCGCTAGAAGCAATGTCAGAAGAATTCGCCGTAGCACTAATATTTATTAAATCGGTGCTTATACGACCTTTATCTGTTCCGTCCACACAGTTAGATAGTGCTACTACAACTACTGCAAGCAGAATGTATTTTGCAGGCGCTGTCATCAGATTAAACCTCTGCCGGTTTTTTTAATATCTCCTGACTCTTTAAGCTTGGTAAAGAGTTGGTCTAAGATGCCGTTTATAAACCCATGACTCTTCTCAGTGCTGTAGAACTTAGATAGCTCGATGTACTCATTCAATGTCACTTTGAGCGGTATAGAAGGGAAGGTCTTCGCCTCGGCTAAAGCCATCTTCATGATGATTTTATCTAAGAGAGCGATTCTTTCCAACTCCCAGTTTTGAGCTCCTTCTTTTATGAGTTTTTCATTTTCCTCGCCTTGCGCAAGAGATTGTGTGAATAGGTTTTTTGCGAAAGACTTATCGTCGTCGTCATTTCTCCAAAGCGGAAGGATATCCACGTCCTCATCTTCCTCGTTTATGCTCTTAAGGGTTTTAATTACCATAGAAGCCGCGTGGTCTAAGTCGTCTATCCAAAATATACTCTCCTCTTCCAACATATCCTGAAACGCCTCATCATTAATAAGGTGCTTTTTAAACATACGAATTAAAGATTCTCTATCGTGTCGAAACCCTCTGTCCTCCGATTGCATGTATTCTGTAAACTCTTCGTGAACGAGCAGCCCTCTGTATAGGTTACGCAGAAGCTCACGATTTTTCCCCCAACCTACTCCAGCCTTAGAAAGTTTATTCTTCAGTTTCTTACTATTTGCGAGTATCCTTAAAGGAGAATTTCTCACAAATTTTGTATTTGGATGGAGGTCTTCGTCTGTGGGAAGTTGTTTTTTACGTCCCGTCTCAATCTTGTCTATCGCTAATTCCTGCATCTCCGCTACCATAGAAAGGAGCATGAGATAGAGTTCGTACATCTTATCTATACTGTGGTCTAAAGCTTTCTTGGCTGTTTTCGCATTGCTGTCTTCGTCCTGGTAGAATCCGTAGAGGATATGTAGGATCTTTATACGGAGGTGTCTTCTGTTCAGCATGTCGTCGTTACGTGGGGCGAATTTAGTCATTTCGTGTTGTGAATTACACATGAGAAGCATCTACTTTTGCATTATGTTTAGTTCCCGATTTTCATCATATTCTTTTTCCGCTCTTTCACTCTCAATCCTGATTCTATCGGGCCTGTCAATTGTGCTTGAAGGATGCACTAAGATTGTCGATGTTGATTTGCCTGATTCGGATCCTTTACTTGTAGTTGAAGGCACTATCCGTAACGGGGATACACCCATCGTTTTTCTTAGTAAAACCCAAGGGTATTTCGATCCTGTAGGCGAACTCTCAGAGAGCTTGTTTTTAGGTGGAGCAGAGGTAACGGTTTCCGCTAACGGCGTGCCCTACCTCCTTGATGAGATTTGCACCCAAGACCTCTCCCCAGATATTCTCGAAGTGCTTGGATCCTCTTTAGGAATAGACCCTCAGGTTCTTGCTGACAATCCTTTTTGCGCTTACACTTCTTTTGATGAGCCAGCTCTTATAGGTGTTCCTGGAGTTACTTACGACCTTCATGTTCTATACGACACTCTTGAGGTAACGTCCTCTTCTAAAATTGAAAATATTGTCACTATAGACTCTACGGCTTTCGTTATTCCAACTACTGCTCCGAGCGATTCTATGGGTTTTATATCCACTTCGTATACTGATCCGGATACTTTGGGAAATTGTTACCGTTGGGCTTCGCGTAGGGTGGGGGTGGACCCCTCTTTCATCTACCCATTGGGATCTGCCTGGGACGATAGTTTCGGGAACGGCACGCCATTAACTTTTACTTTCTTTAGGTATGCTGAGGATTTCTCTGTAGAGCCTGAAGGTGAAACTGGATTTTGGAAAACTGGCGACACCGTACTTGTTCGTTTCGAATCAATAGACAGGTCGGCTTTTTCTGCCATTATGACTTTCGAGGCAGCCGCTTCGGCACAGGGGAACCCTTTCTCACCACCGACTAACGTGAAGACGAATATAGAAGGTGGCCTCGGTTGGTGGATAGCTTACTCCAGTTCAGTAGATACGGTTTTCTGTAACTAGCTTCACTTGCCTTAATTTCATCCCATGAAATCTCACATCACTTTAACTCTCGCGATCTTTCAACTTTGTTTTACCTCCTCTTCAGCCCAAACCTCCTTCTCTCTACCAATCTTCTCTGTTGAGATTCACCAAGAAGGAGCTAGGATTGTTCATTCGGGACCTGTTCAACTCAGAACGACAGTTTGCACTATTGAGATCTCTGATCTCTCACACGATTTAGATTTCAACTCAATATCTATCGACCTCCCTTCAGGTAGTTCTTTAGAGTCTATAAATTTTAATGTCCGAAGCCGTATGTCTTCTCACACAAATGAACTGAGTGTGGTTTTAGAGAGTCTGTCTAAGTTGGATGTAAAAATCCGTATGCTCGAAGCAGTGCTTCACACCTATAAAGAAGAACAACTTTTCCTTAGCGCTAACCGCAGTATAGGAAGTTCCCAAGAAGTACTCCTTGTTGACGATGTCATTGAAATGGCCAACTTCCTCCGTGAAAGAAACCAATCTCTGGCCCTAGATATCCTCGATGTCTCATTAGATATAGAAAGTCTCGAATTAGAATCTGCAGAACTTGAAGCTCGCAAGACTGCCCTAGAGCTAGTAGGCTCAGACCTAGAAGGCGTTCTCACCCTCGATATAAAAAATTCCATAATCTACAGGAGTGAACAGAACCTCACCCTCAAGTACCTCACTCCATCTGCCCACTGGGCCCCAGAGTACGAAGTGAATTTATCCACTGACGGTATCCTTGTCAAGCGCTATGCTTCCATAGCCCAAACCTCTGGTCTCTCTTGGTCCTCAGCTCCTCTCACCCTCATATCAGGACGACCTTCTGGCTCACTAGCTCCATCTCCCTTCGAGGACTGGATTCTTAGGACCACAAGCGGTTACAGAATGATTGCATGTCCTTCTTTTGACGACGATATAGCAATGTCTTCGAAAACAACGTCACAATCTTATGCTGAGTCCCCACAATCTTCATCTTACGTAGGGAAAGCTCGCTACCGTTTCGAGCTCGAAACCACCTCGATTATAGCTTCCGATGGCAATCCAACTCGCGTAGAAATTGATGAATTCCCACTGGAAGGCGACCTTCGATATTTCGCAACTCCCGCACTTAACTCCGAAGCATACACTACAGTTCGCATCGCCGACTGGTCAGGCCACAAACTTATGGACGGGAAAGCTCAAATCATAGCTGACAACACATACTTAGGAAGTTTCCCCCTACAACTCCCAGTCATAGGCGACACCCTTGTAATGTCTCTCGGCTCGAATCCGCATGTCCTTTGCTCGAGAGAACTCTCAGAGGAATTTTCTAAATCCACCTTTCTTTCTCGCAAAAACATCACTTCTACCTGGATACTCGCCGTCGAGAACACCCTTTCCGACTCCATCTCTGTCGACCTGATCGACGCCCTCCCTCAATCCTCAACCCGTGACGGCGACATCGATATTACCATTTCCACTTCCCCTTCTGGCGAAATCGATCTCATCAACCATCTCGTAACATACACTCTAGAACTCGCCCCAGGCGAGCGCCGAGAAGTCTCCCTCACAATCAACGTCACCTACCCAAGACGTTCAATTTTGAGAGGGCTTTAAAAATTGATTTATAACTTATCTTTTCTCTTCATATATTTATCGAATGAACTCACACGAAGTAGACTACAATATTTTCGGAGATGACCTCCAGGCCGTAGAAGTTGAATTAGATCCACAAGAGACAGTTGTGGCTGAAGCCGGAGCGATGAATTGGATGGAAGACGGAATTACCTTCGAGGCTATGATGGGGGATGGGTCTAAGCCCAACAGCGGGTTTTTTGGGAACCTGTTAGGTGCGGGAAAACGCATATTAACGGGCGAATCACTTTTCATAACGCATTTCACCAATGAGGGTGTGGGCAAGAGTAAAGTGGCTTTTGCTTCCCCGTATCCAGGAAAGATTATGCCCATTAACCTCTCTGAGATTGGGGGTAGCATTACATGCCAAAAGGATGCCTTCCTT
>Ga0209089_10000716_pt1 | contig 29959 bp, 28 predicted proteins | sample ArcticOcean_MG_C_FD_187431 | JGI IMG/M metagenome (GOLD analysis project Ga0209089, IMG submission 187431) | Marine microbial communities from western Arctic Ocean - ArcticOcean_MG_CB2_150 (SPAdes) (version 2) | ecosystem: Environmental > Aquatic > Marine > Oceanic | place: Arctic Ocean: Canada... | reverse complement strand
AGGGGGACGCCCCATTCTTCATCGTGATATTGTTGATACAACACACTTTGATTTCCCCATTCACATCGTTTTTTCATTCAAACTTTCCTTGTTCATAATCAGAAAATGCCTGCAATATCTCACCCCGGGTGTTCATGACAAAAGGTCCACCCCGGGCCACCGGTTCGTTCAACGGTTCTCCTGCCGCAAGAAATATGCCTGCTTTATTGTCACTTGTTTTATAATCGATGTCTCCTTCTTTTCCATATATACCCAATTCCCCTTTTGACAATTGCTGCCCAGAAAAAACGTCACCTTCGTAAACAAATCCAAAAGCATTCCATCCATCAACAACGGGGATGGTTATTTCACTATTTTCCAATAATCGAATATCCAAGATTAAAACGGGTGTATGTGCTTTCCCCGGGCCAATAGTTCTCCAGTAATTTCCCGAAATAACTTTCACCGTTCCTGCTTTTTCTTTAACAACGGGTATCTGTTCCGATTCAATATCCTGGTAAGCGGGTGCAATCATTTTTTTTGATTTCGGCAAATTAAGCCAAAGTTGAAAACCGCGGGCAAGGCCATCGGTTTGGATCGGCATTTCACTATGAATGATTCCGCTGCCCGCGGTCATCCACTGGATAGACCCATCGCCCAGCAACCCTTCATTTCCCCCAGAATCTTTATGCTGCCACTTTCCATTCAGCATATAGGTAATGGTTTCAAATCCACGGTGGGGATGAGGTGGAAAACCGGCAATATAATCATCTGGATTATCGGATCCGAATTCATCTAACAACAGATAGGGATCCAACATATTAAGTTCCGGGCCGCCAATAATTCGGGTGAGATTTACACCCGCCCCATCAGTGGTTTTTATACCTTCAATGATTTTTTTTACTTGGCGTTGATTCATTTCTAAATTTAGTTAGAATAAGTAATCCAATTTAACGCACCATCACCAAGCCATTCAACCTGGTACTATTTCATTCTTTAAATAAAAAATAAAAACCCGAAATTGCAAGCATTAACCCGAAAGTGATAACGATAGAAGCGCCTGTGGGTACATCAAACACAATTGAAACAAACATACCGAGAAAGCTACCCACCATACTAAATATCCAACCAAATATTAGACGGCTCCGAATCGATTCCTTAAATAACAATGCAGCAACTGTCGGTATAATCAAAAATGAAAACACCAATAGCACACCGGCTATTTTCACGGAACTGGTGACGACAAAACCAAAAGTGACATAAAACAAAAAATCCCAAAATCGGGTAGATTTATCTAAGTCACCCCTTTGATAATGGGATTGAGATGTTTTAAAAAATTGGTCTCGATATTTCCAATGAATGATTCCAATCAGAATATAAAGTAATGCTGTGTAGCCAATTATGACCGGTGTAACAAATAAAATAGATCCTACTAATAAATGGTTTAAATGCTCGGATCCTTCTGCTGATTTACTAAAGAGCAATATCATGGCTGCTGTACATACAACATAGGTAATTCCAATGATGGCTTCTTGGGGGATTCTTTGTTTACTGGATCGTACATAGGCAAAAAAAGCTGCCCCCATAATTGTAAATGAGACCGCCAATATATAACTCGAATATCCATCATGCTCTAATCCAATAATAATACCGATGGCCGATCCCAATGCTGCCACTTGCGCCAAAGCCAAATCAACAAAAATGACCCCTCGCGTCACCACGTGGAGCCCCAAATACACGTGAATTCCTGTAATTACAAACGCCGCAACCAAAGGCCAAAGTATGAGATCAATCATGTTCAACTCCGAATGCTTGAGAAAGGATCTTTAAATTGGTTTCGAATAAATGAATATAAGAATCTGCCCCTTCCATTGCCCCTACTGATTGAGCCAATTTCACTGTTTTTACACCTGTTTTTGATGCAATAAATTTGGGCACTCTGTCACTGAAATATGACTCAGACGCAATCACCATTATATCATCCGATTTGATGCGCTGAATAATGTGATTTAATTTGGCTGGCGAAGGAGTAATCCCCGGTTTTGGTTCTAAGAATTCAACTGTTTCCAAACCAAAATAATTTGAAAAATAGGGCCATGAGTTATGATAATAAATGAGTTTTTTACCTTGGAGATTTACAAATCGTTTTTCCCAATCTAAAATAGCCTTGTCCAATTGAAGATTAAAAGCATCCAGATTTTTTCTAAATAAATCAGAACTTTTTGGCTCTGCATTTGTCAATTTTTCAGCAATGAGTTTCGCAATGCGTTTGCCATTTTTTGGGTCCAGCCAATAATGAGGATTTCCAAATCGATGGATATCCCCCATCCTTGCATCCACGGTGCCTGTAGGGATTTCCATTTTTTCAATTTCAATAGAACAATCCACTACATCAATATGCCGATTGCGAGAACCATCAATGATAGATTTCGCCCACAAATCCAGTTCCATTCCTACCATGAAATAAATATCCGCTTTTTTCACCTTAAACATATAAGAGGGTAGAATCTCTACATAATGAGGGTCCTGATTTCCACGAGCAATACTGGTGACGGTTACCCGGTCACCACCAATTGTTTTTACAATATCGGCCAAGTCTGTGGTTGACGTCACGACGCGAACTTTACCAAAACAAAATGACAATAATGTGAATAGTATAATCTGTTTTTTCATAACTTAATACCGATGCGGTTTATGGGGACCCAAAGACCAAATGAGTTGGGCTGTCGTTTTTAAATATTTTTCGTGATGACCTTCATGATCATTTGCCACTTGACCGATCCTGATTCGGAGGACAGCTGATTCTTCAGCGGGACTAAAACCTATAAAAATGGATGGATCCATGCTGTAGATATCCGCCAGATCAAAATCCCAGTAATCGCCCATAACACCCACATTCCAAGCCTTATTAAATTGGAAATTTACCAAAAGATATCCTGCCGTTAAGACCTCCTTGGGATGAACCGTTTTTTCTTCATGTTTATCACCTAACTCAAATTGTATCATTTCACCTTGGATGGTCAGCGAACGGTACTTATTGGGGCGCCATTTATATTTGAAATCTGCACCACCAAAACTTTTTTCATAATCCGTGTAATAACTTGTACCAAATTCAAAATGGTTCACTTCATTCAGATCGATAAAGTGGGACCATCGTGCAGAAAATGCTGTAGCCTGTTTCTCTTCGTTGTCCTGTTCCCCGTCGAAATGTACATCGTCATGATCATGGTCAATGTGATCTGATACATCTTCGCCATGATCGTGGCTACTGATATCAGAATTAAAATATCCAACGGATAGATTGCTATACCAAGGTAGTGGCGTCAGCCAATTGACCTCCAATCCGGTGGCAGCATAGAATTCTTCACCCAGTACCATGGATATTCCTTTAGGTGCTTCAATAAATGGAAATAAATGGACATGATCTTTATTGATCTTTCCAAGGTCTGGCCTGAATTTCCCAGCTCGGAGGCCGAATCCAAAGGGAAGTCCTCGTTCAACTGTAATCACCGCTTCTTCTAATTCTATGGGAGAATCATCATTATGTTTGTGTAAATAAACATCTGCACGAGCAAAGGGGTTAACATAACCTTGGACAGCAATTTCAATCCCAGAACTAGATAAGTTTGGATCTTTTTGGAGCTGATCCATTACCAAATCTCCAACTATACTGAATTGGGGGTTGGCCATCGTCTGGCTAAATAAAATTCCTGAGAATATGAGTCCCCCAACTAATTTTTGTAACATGAGATACTTCCTCTATGTTGTGTTTTATGGGAATCCCCGACGAACCGGAGATATGTCATTAAGCGCTAAAACTAAACGACAGGGGGACCGCGATCCCAATGAATGACATTCTGGGATGCAGTTGAGAGGAAATATTGAGGTGCCCAATGAATTGTTTCGAATTCAATTGGGATTGGGTCTACGGTAGAAATGATACCATCATTGTTGGTGAGGCGTTTGGCCATAAACCATTCACAGGCTTCCCCGACAGAATGGTGAGATTCTTCTTCACAGTCAATAGCACAAAGGCTATCTTTCAAAGGAATGAGGTCATGCCCATGACCCACATGGATAGTGGTTATCTGGTTAAAAATGCCCATCCAAACCGCAAGGATTATGGAAATGATACGAATATTCAATTTTACCATTTTAAAAATAATGAATTTGATATTTACTATGCGTTAATTGTCTCTTCGATCGATCACTGTTCTTCGATCTGCATCCCGCCGATCTTCCCCAGACCTGTGGTTACTTTCAACGGGCATACCTTTCTCCCGTCTTTCTCTACCATTCCGGCGTTCTACGTGTCTTCTGTCTGATCCTCGATTGTTCATTCATACCTCATCATAAAGAAGTTAAATATTATTGGTTTAAACACGGTAAAACATACATCATAATCACCAATTATTCAAAATCCAATTGAATCCCTGTTTTCCCGCTATTTGGATGAAAATAGAAATTGATAGTCAATGGAATGGGCATCCTGATATCAAAAAATCCACCCGTTTCAAATGTAACGCCCGCACCGACCGATAGCATGGGACCATATTGGTCTATGGTAACTTGATCAACAAAGATGCTTCCCGTAATTCGTTTGAGATAAGAAATACTCAATGGCAGGGTCCAATCCGGGTAAAATAAGGGTAATTCATATTTCATCTTTATGCGCCAACCTTGATTGAATGCATGCCAATTATATCCCTTTGGTAATCCAATCTTTGATGGAAAAGCGTAATTTCCAACGTTTGTCTCCCACTGAAATAAAGAAGAAATAAAATGATGCTGGCCCAAACCTTTCATTCCATGGTGTATCCGAAATGATAATTGCTGACCTTTCCACATGCCACCAAAAGGCATGCCGCCGACGTAACCATACAACTGCCATCCTGGACTCCCCAAATCCCGGGACGATTTTTCATCAATAGAATACATTGCTGATTCAATATAAACAGGAATGATATTTCCATCTCTATCAGGGCGTTTTCTTTCATTAGTCACACGAACATTTGGGGGGATCGAAATAAAATCAAAATGATGAGTGGTATTGGATCTGCGAATATATTTAGTCCCGATTTTTGCAAAGGCGTATTTTGTGCGAATACCATTTAATGCATTAATCAAGGGAATGGACATCCCAAAATCAAGGGTTGATTCATTCCATTTTTCATTAACATTATAAATTAATGTATCATTACTATGATCCACTTTTTGATGAAATGGACCATATCCTACATTGCGCTTCCCCACACCTATTTCAAAATTAATCATGGGGTAAAACTCAGAATAAGTTCCCCTCGTTTTTGTATGGGTGGTTTTCTCATTGGTATTATAGGAAATTTCGCCACCTAATGATAGGGTCCCGAGAATATTATTTGACTGAATTCCCAATGACGGATTAAAGTCACCGTCAAAAATATATCTACTGTGAAAATTTAAAAGGTGAGCAGAAGTTTTATAATCCGCAATATTATAGGATTTAGTTGAAACTGGTTCATCAAAAACGGGTTTTAATTCAGATGAATACGACAGCCCTTGAATTGGATGCGAACGATTTGCAGATATTTCATTCCACTCGCTCGGTTGGAAATCCATGATTGAAATGGCATCACCCGTGGATGAATAATCATTAAATAATAAACGGCCGTCTTGGGTGCGAGAGGAATTGGAAGCCCCATATTTTCTGGAAGTAACTTGATATTCCCGTTTATCCTTTCGATGAATGGCAACCAGATTTTCCACCCCATCAATCTGAGAATCATATATGATATATTCCCCATTTATTACCGGTTTATATACCGGCATCCAACTTTCCGGTTTTACTTTTTCAAATTCTCTTTTGTCTGGATGATAAATATAAATACCTCTCCCCTTAAACTTTTGGGAGGTAAATACAATTTCCGCATCATTTTCCGACCATGATGGGGACATAATAAATCCCCCATTGGGTGCTTCCACACGGTCGATAATTTCACCGGTTTTTGCATTTAATATCACCAATAAAGAATGTCGGTTTTCAGTAAATGAAACAGCTACTATACGGTTTCCATCTGATGAAATGTTCGGATTATACAGCCGCATAAAAGACGTGATTTTTCGTAAGACTCCTGTTTCAATATCAAAAACTCGAATATTGGCCCAGTTTAATTTTGTCCAGCGTTTATCCGGATCATAGGACGACCAAACAGCATAATCCCCATTTGAGTGATAGCCGAATAGCGGCACGACTGAAGAAATTTTTGTTAAGGATGTTTCTTTCCCATTCACCAGTTTTATAATGGTGGGTACATTCCCAAGCCCTGTTTTAAGTGCGATGATTTCACCGGCTTGGTTCATTGCGGGAAATAGATAATTTGTTTTGACTTTTGGTTTCGGGCTGATCACATATGCAGCACTTTCTATAACATGTTCCGATTGCCCTGACCAATATTCCTTTAAATCATAAAATGTATCGTTATGAAGTTGAGCAGTGGATAACCCTGTTGTTGTTTTCATGGATCTGGAAAAGGGGAAGAAAGGATTTAATGTAAGGGGCCACCGCATGGTTTTACTCAAAATCTTTGGCCAGGTCTTTTCTCCATATTGGCGATTGACATTATTGGTTAATAAATAGCCCAATTCATAGTGACCGGGATAGTCTTGCTTATACGATCCGTATAAAGCTTGGTGGTAATTAAAAATTTTCCCTTCTAAAATGAGCGCTCGGGATGTTCGGTTGAATTGAGAAGACCGTCCACGCCCAGCTTGGGTAAGGGCCGTTTCTATTCCTACAGCATCTCCCTCCCAAAACCAGGATGGAATGAGCAATCCCGTATAAAGAGATTGGGTAGATTCGCCAAACACAGATCCAACAAAACGGCTCACACCTTGGTTCAAATAATTGTTCTGAATAATGTGTCTTCCCTCATGAACCGCTAGGTCCCGATACCATTCCGTGGATCCCATTCCCTTCATCATGAGGGGGACGTTGAACCATTCAGACATCCAGGGCCCTTGTCCCACAAACCCATTAGAGATGGCGCCTCTATTGCTGAGTAATATGGGGATTTTTCTATGATCGCCATCCAGTGATGTCCCAATACTTTGATGCACATGTTCCATGGTATTGGCCACCCGATTGGCCTCTGAACCCAACTCGATTGGAAAAATTATTTGATAATGCTCGGTCTGTATTTGCTTCCAATCAATTCCCGAGGGATCTTGAGCAACACAAAAGGAAAGAGAAAGAAATAGGCAAGTACCGATATAATGTTTGATGAAATATCTCATGATTTTAAGCGACTAATTTATTTCATAACCGATATAGACCATAAGGAAAAAGCCCCACTTTGCGAAATGCTACAATCTACCAAAACACATAAGTAGAAATATTATTTTTCCCCACGATGGAAAAAACAAAAAAGATCATCCTTATAATTACTTGCCAGACACATGATATAAATCCAGTAAACTCCCACCCTGTTAGTCTGCATTAATATAAACATATGATTCCTAATAATTATTCTGCCAAATTTACTGAATTCAGTAAAAATAAGCTGTTCCAATCCTTGGATCAACCCCTTCAAGTTTTCATTCAAAACACCGGAGAATCATATGGTCTAACCTTTCAGGAATTAAATCAATTGACAGAAATAGCTGTCGATTATCATATGTGGAATGAACCATCAATTGAAGAGAAATGGAATCAAATTGAACCATTGTTTTTATCAAAAAATGGCAGCAAGAAAAAAGCAATTTTAGGCAAAATCAAACAGGATTGGGTATCTTTAAAGGAGAATCCATCCACATACAAAAATAATGCACCTAAGGTAAAAAGTATTGTCCGAAAAGTAAAAAATCATACAGAAGATCACGACATATTTGGACTATGTCCGGTTGCTTCAGAAAAGACGGTCTGCTGCAATTTAAAAACCATCGATGCTATTCAAGGATGTGGGCTTGGCTGCAGCTATTGCAGTATCCAAACTTTTTATGAAGATGGTGCAATCGGAATTGAAACAAACCTATCGGAGAAACTGGACAACATTAAACTGGACCCGAATAAAAATTATCATATTGGATCGGGACAATCGTCAGACTCTTTGGCTATGGGAAATCGAAATGGCGTATTAGATGCACAATTAGATTTTGCCCGAAAAAACCCAAATATTATTCTGGAATTCAAAACAAAAAGCAAAAATATAGATTATTTCTTATCCGTAGATCTTCCGCCAAACATAATGGTCTGTTGGTCCCTAAACCCACAAACCATTATTAATAATGAAGAGCATTTTACTGCCTCAATTGAACAGCGGTTATTTGCTGCCAGGCAATTATCAGATAAGGGAGTGATTGTTGGATTTCACTTTCATCCCATTGTGTATTATGAGGGTTTTGAAAAAGATTATACTGAAGTCGTGCAAACAATTTTATCTACATTTTCTTCGAACAAAATTGGAATGATTTCTATGGGGACATTGACTTTTATAAAACCGGCAATTAAGAGTCTTCGTTCACTGGGGATCCCAAGCAAAGTATTGCAAATACCCATGGCAAATGCTGCGGGTAAATTTTCTTATTCCATGGAAATAAAAGAGAAAATTTTCAGCACTGTTTGGAATGCATTCACACCTTGGCATGAAAAAGTCTTTTTTTACCTTTGTATGGAAGATGAAAAATTATGGAATTCAGTCATGGGAAAATGCTATAACTCAAATGATGAATTTGAGGATGCTTTGTTCTCAAGCGTGACTGGGAAAATGACTTCTCGTTAATCTAAATTTTGATATATAAGAAAACCCCGTATTTCTTCAGGGTTTTCTTGCTCCGGATAAGGCCCCCAATTCTGCGGGACAGTAACTCATTTTTACCCATAAAATAAAAATGCTCCCGGACCTAATGGCCCGAGAGCATTTTTGCTCCGGAGGAGGGACTCGAACCCCCGACCTGGTGGTTAACAGCCACTCGCTCTACCAACTGAGCTACTCCGGATCGTGGATTTTAAATCAAAACTGATTCAAAAATCGGCGCGAATTTATACTATTTCTCCCCCAGCATCAACCTCTACATTTCTTTTTCTGCTTCAAGTATTTTTCCTTCAACGAATAAACCATGTTTAATTTGGTCTGGCGTAATGTAAACTGTTCCATCCTCATCGTGGGGTGCACCAAATACAGAATGAATGGATTTTAATCCACCCATCCATTTTCGTTTATCCGAAATATAAACAAGGTCACCAACTGCTGCTTTCATCATAGCCATATCTTTAGTTGAAAAATGAATAACTGTATCATCACCGTCCACCTGTTTCAAATTGACAAAAACCTTTTCACCTTCCTGATCATTGGGATTACCGCCTTTAAATAAATTACGTGCAACATCAATGGATGAGGCCGTTAACCCGTTTGTATTAATATTTTCATCATATTTAACATAATAAGTCACTGTCAATGGTACCAAAATCAATACGGCAATGGTAGCTAATACCTGAACGGATAACACTGAAACATTAAACAAGACTACTGCAAAAACCATCACTGTGATCGCAACCATCATATTCATTATCATTTTCTGGTTTTGCTTTTCCCGGATTGCTGTAATTAATTTTCTTTGCCACTGAGTCGTTAATGTAACAATCACTGCAGCACCCGAGCACACCAGTATATTATACAGCGCACGGATGTAAGAATAGGGATGATCCGGATTCATTTCAATGCCATGGTCAAAGGGAGCAATCAAGATTCCGGGATATCTTGCACCCAAAATCATGAGTGCCACACCACCAACAAATGTCGTAATTACCGCTGCAGGTGTAAATCGTTTCCAGAATACACCTAAAAAAATCCCTACCACAAGTGGCGGTGTCAATGTGGAATGGAAATAGCCATGTGCTTCATACACTGTAGGGAAGTTTTTAAAGGCAAGCACTGCCAAAACGCCCAGGGCTGTTACACCGATGGATGCATAACGGGCAGCCAGCAATTCTTTTCTGTCTCTTTCAATGTCTGACATAACATTCCTCTTAAAAAACCGCTGGATTGGTCTATAGACATCATTGATGAAAATGGCTGCCGTTGCATTAATTAAGGTATCTACTGTACTCATTAACGCGGCTGTCAAAGCGGCCATAATGAATCCGAACATGCCGGGGCTTGCAATGATATTGGCAACAACAACAAAAATTTGATCCGGTGATACAGACGGACTGATTATATCAGGGCTGACCACGGAGATGGCTTTCCCAATCCAGCCTGCGTTCCCCACAACGATGGCTGATATGGGTAAAACAAACAAGATATTCACTGCGGCGGCCTTCCGGCCTTCATTCACATTTTTACATGCCATAAAACGCATGATTAATCCCTGGTTCATAAATAAAAAACCAATGGATCCCGCAATGGCGTCCTGCCAAAAAATACCGACAAAATTAAAGTTTGCCGGCTGATTAAAATCTGCCAGCGGCAGTTTCCATTCTGTGGGCAATAGATTCCAGAACATATCAAACCCACCCAGATATGTAATGCCGAAAAAGAATAAAAGGAATCCGGCAAATAAAAGTATAAATCCCTGGAGCAGATCCGTGAATATCACAGCGGTCTGTCCGCCAAAAGTAATGTAAACGCCCGTAATAACCGCAATGACGATAATAGCGCCCATGAGGGTGATAGGCAATGTCATGCCAAATACCGTAAAAGCTTCTGGCAACATGGGAATGACTGCCTTCCCCAGCGTAAGAAATCCAATCCCAATATATCCAATCATGTAAAGTAATAAGAGAATGGTTGCAAGAAATCGGGCTGAGGGACTAAACCGTTTTTCGAAATATTCAGGAATAGATCTAATCTTGGAATAAACGATAATGGGAAGCCATCCGAACATAAAAAACGGAATGAAAAACCAATCATTCAAATAGGTCATTGAAGAAGAGATACCGTGCTCAAACCCCTTCGCAGAATACTTAACGAAACTATGGCTCCCGACACCGGTCGCTACGATCGACATGGTAATTAACCACCAGGAAAATCTTCGTCCACCAAAAAAGAAATCGGATGTATTCTTCGTATATCGGCCGAAATAACTGCCGAAAAGCATGATGGCGATAAAATAGACCACCATGACAATCCAATCCGTCGTGGTTCCAATACTATGGAATGTCTGCATTATACTTATCTAATCTTTCTTAGCTTCAACATTACAATGATAAAAACCACCACCATTCCAAGTAAAACAATGGGTACTGTATACGCAGAAATAATATCTAATGCTGCCCATGTCATTAATACATGCATCATGAGATACCAAACAAAACCAAAAAGAAGAACCCACATCCATTTTTTATGAGCCTTGCGGCTTAAATCAAAAGAACCTGATTTAATGGTTATAATAATACCAAATACAAAAAGAATCCCTCCAAGTCCATAAAGATAGATAAAGGGTAGCCAGGTATGCGTAAAGTTCATTTATTTATTTCCGTTTATCAAATTCAGGTTTGAGTTTATCGTATGTTTCAAACAGTCCATCAATCATGACTTTTGTATGGCCAACGACGGGCATGAAATTAGTATCTCCCACCCATCTGGGCACCACATGAAAATGGATATGATCCGCAATCCCCGCGCCTCCAGAAACACCAATATTTGCACCGAAATTAAATCCTTGGGCCTGCATCGTTCTTCTAAATATTGCCATTGCAATATCAGCCAGTGCCATGATTTCGCTCATGCATTCATTACTTAACGATTCCGTTGTTTCCACATGGTCGTAGGGACAAACCATGATATGCCCATTATTGTATGGATAAAGATTCATGAGGACAAAAGCGTTCTTACCACGATGAAGAACCAAATTATCTCGATCATTTTCCGACCCACATTTGATACAAAAAACACAACCCTCATCTTTGTCTCTTTTCGCACGAATATATTCCATCCGCCACGGAGCCCAGAGTTTATTCATGGTTTGGTGATTAGTGAGTTGTAACTCAATCTTCTTCCTGAGCTGCTTTCGCGCTTGCGGTTACTTTCGCTTCCATATCTCTGGGTACTTCTTCATAATGGCTTAATCCTTCCGAATGAATACCGCGGCCGCCAGTGAGTGATCTTAAGGTTGTGGAATAATGATACATCTCCGATTGCGGCACTTGTGCTTTAATCTGCTGAAATGCACCCTCAGAACCCATACCCATAATTTTTCCACGACGGCTGGAAATATCTCCCATTACATCACCCATATAATCTTCAGGAATTTTAATTTCCACGTTGAGTACCGGTTCAAGCAAACAAGGATTGGCCCCCATAAAGGCTTCTCTAAACGCTTGTTTCCCTGCCATTTGAAAAGCAATATCTTTAGAATCAACTGGATGTTGTTTTCCATCGTAAAAATCAACTTTTAAATCCACCACACGGTAACCGGCCAAAACCCCATCCGTGCATGCAGCATTGACACCTTTTTCAACGGAGGGGACAAAAACGCGATCCACACTTTGTCCCACCAAAGATTGGGTGAATTCAACTCCTTCACCACGGGATTTAGGCTCAATCCTCATCCAAACTTCTGCAAATTGCCCTGCACCGCCACTTTGCTTTTTATGTCTATATTTTGATGAACCGTTTGCCCGGATTGTTTCCCGATAGGGGATTCGGGGTCTGAATGATTCTACATCCACATTAAAACGGCGCTTTAGGCGATCAATGGACACTTGAAGATGCAATTCACCCTGACCGGATAACACGGTTTGCCGCAATTCAGAATCCACATTGTACACAAAAGTGGCATCTTCTTCGTGTATGGTAGCTAATCCAGTGGCAATTTTTTCTTCATCCCCTTTCGCTTTCGATCGAATCCCAAGATGAATATTCGAATTCGGTAATTTAACCGATGATATTTTTACCTTATTATTCTGACCCGTTAAGGTATTGCCCGTATGGGTATCCTTCAGTTTAACTACTGAACCGATATCCCCGGCATATAGGTTGGAAACACTGGTTCTGGTTTTTCCATTCATTAAAAACATTTGTCCAAACCGTTCCGACCTACCCCGGGATGTATTATACAAATCCATGCCCGTTGTAATCGTACCTGAATAGACTCGGAAAAAAGAAAGATCACCAACATGAGCTTCGCTTATCGTTTTAAATACATGTACCACAGGGTTACTTCCATCCAAAGCAATATCTACCGATTCTCCTGAGTTTGCATCTTCTCCTTTAATCTTCGCCCGATCCACAGGAGAAGATCCATACTTTGCCATGAAATCCATAACGCGGGCTACTCCGATATTTTGCGTTGCCGCCGTACAAAATAAGGGGATAAATACTTGATTCTGAATAGCCTGATGTAATCCGTGACGCATTTCCTCCTCAGATAAATTCCCCTGTTCAAAGAATTTTTCCAATAATGAATCATCAGACTCCGCTACATACTCAATCAACTCCTGATGTAATTCTTGCACCCGGTCATTCCACGCTTCCGGTAAATCCGCTTCTGTATATTGACCGCTTCCATCGGTCTTGTATGTTATGAGTTCACTACGCAATACATCAATAATTTGATTAAATCCGGAGCCCGAATTTACTGGGAGCTGCATGGGAAATACATTTCCGCCAAAGTGATCTTTAGCCTGCTGGATAATCTCGTCAAACTTTGTATGTTCCCGATCCAATCCATTCACTACAATCATTTTAGGCAAGCCATAATCGTTGGCGTAATTCCAAACCTGTTCAGTCCCGACTTCGATTCCATTCACCGCATGAACCACCACCACTGCTAAATCAACAACGGCTAATGATGATATTGATTCACCAATAAAATCGAGATAGCCCGGTGTGTCAATCATATTAAATTTTGTGTTCATCCATTCTAAATGAAGCGGCGAAGAATGAATAGAGATTTGCCGATCGTGCTCATCATGGTGATAATCTGATATGGTAGAGCCCCCTTCGATGGATCCAATACGATTGATTTCACCTCCATTTGAAAGCATGGATTCAGAAAGGATTGTTTTCCCTGAAGCTCCATGCCCAACAATGGCAAAGTTCCGAATATCTTTTGCTGCGTATTCTTTCATATTAAATATCCTTCAATATTATAAAGTTAATTTTTATGTTTCTCTACCTCGGACAAAGGATGGAGGCCTGAAGTGTACTGACGACTGAGGATTTATTTCAAGGACTTTTAGAATAAAGTAATTAGAAAATATCCTGTTGAATATCTTCCATATAAGCTCGGAGGATGGGCTGGACAAATATATTATTCGTATTCAATTTTCCGAATTCTTTTGCCAGTATATTTAGTCGCTGATCAATCGGTTTTATTTTATTGAGCACAATGTAGGTTTCTTCATTTACTGAACATAACCCACCCTGAAAATCTCCTTTTCCCTGGACAATATTTATCCGCATTTTCTCTGCCAACTCTTCAAAAAGGGTCAACATTTTTTCTGCTTTCATCTTTGCCATGGATTACAAAAGATCGTTTCGTTTATTTTTTTCAAGATAATGAACCAGCGCTTTTACATCCTCCACTTTATCCCTCGGGACGACCAGGGTCGCATCTTTCGTATTCACTACCACTAAATTATCGGCACCGATAACCGCCGTAAAATGGCCATTAGATTGAATTAAATTATTGTGTCCATCAATAACCACACCCTCACCCCGAATTACATTTTTATCTTTGGACTTTGGAGATACGTCATATACTGCTTCCCATGAACCAAGATCGCTCCATTCAAATTCTGCTTTCACCACATAAATGTTATTGGCATTTTCCATGAGACCATAATCAACAGACTCGGGATCAATATTATTCCACAAACGGGTAAAATCTTGCTTTTGGATGATCCGTTTTTCAATTTTTCTTAACTGATTACTTAGGTCCGGCATATGTGCTTCAATTTGTTCAAAAAATGTGGATGTTTTCCAGATAAACATGCCGCCATTCCATAAAAAATCACCACTTTCTAAAAATCGAATTGCTAATTTTTTGTGAGGTTTTTCCGCAAAAGTTTTAACGCTGTAACCATTCAAATGATCTTCCGGACTATTCGGATCATATTGGATATACCCATATGCAGTTGAAGGAAAAGTAGGATTGATTCCAATGGTTACTAATGATCCATTCTTAGTGGCCAGTTGAATAGCAGACCGAACGGTTCTTGCAAATTTTTGGTGGCCTACAATAAGATGATCTGCTGGAAAGACGCCCATCACTGCATCTTGTCGTATATTTTTAATATGGAGTGCAGCCAGGCCGATGGCCGGTGCTGTATTTTTTCCGCTGGGTTCCACAATGATATTATTTGGTTTGATTCCCGAAATCAATTTTCGAATTTTAGGCGCCAAATCTTCTCCCGTTACAATGAAGATATCTTCAACATTTTTCATCTTTTTCAAACGATCAACCGTCATTTGAAGCATGGATGTATCACCCACAATATTCAATAGCTGTTTTGGGTTTTCTCTACGGCTTGATGGCCAAAACCGCGTGCCGCGCCCTCCCGCCATTATGACACAATACATCCGGCTTTATTGCCTTTCTTCCTGGATCAGACCCACATCAATATCCCAATTGGCACGTATATCAAAAGTATCCGGGTGTATATAAAACCATTCACTAGGCTGGAAGGGCAAAACGGACCCAAAAGAGAACTCCCCATTCTGATCTCGGTCAAAAATAATCATCAAACGATATGGACCTTCCGGTATGTTTTTAAAGTGAAATTGAAGATTAGAATCTACGGAAGAATGAAAAGTTTGGGGCTCTTTTTTCAACGTACTTAGTTCAATCAAAGGTTGGATTCCCTCATTTTCAATCAGCCCACTCAAACCACCATACCCTAATTTCTTCTCTGAATTAAACCTAATATAAGTGACAGAATCTTTGAGAGATTTTCCTTCAATCGGTGTCAATTTATCCGCAAATACCATCAATTGGTACTTAGTCTTTTCCTGCCAACCCATCGGTGGGAGAAAGTCAATTTCCGTGGGATTAATCCAATCGACTCCCACAACAACCGTATCCGTATCGGCGACCAAAAAGAATGCGCTATCAGTAATGACCATAATGGGTTTCGAAAATACAATGGGAATGGTAGGTCCTCCATCTTTTTCCAACCGAATGGTAACCGTACTTTCCGGCTGAGTTTGTTTTACATGGGTTGTGTCCATTTTACCCGGAACGCGAAAATTGATTTTTGCATGGTTGAGAAGGGAGTCTTTCCCGGATATAACTGATTCTATATTTAATATAGCTTTCCCTACATTGAGCGTATCGGACGCAATGAGTAGAAACCGCTTCTTGTCTTGTTCATCCTGATAAAAATCAAGAGAATGGACTCCTTCTTTTGAATCAAGTATATTTAACCCCTGGAAGGTTATATCATTTAATTCCTGGTTAAAGTACATCCATCCCCATCGTTTACCCAACCATTCTCCATGGGTCATTTTTAATGGCGGATTCTCGCGTTTTGGTCTGAGGTAAATCCCTTCAATTGTCTGGTTTTTTGCCAATGAATACACTTTTTTGGAACTGACGCCATAGGCCATCCTTTCAGGAACAAGTATGGCTCCGGCAGCACTTCGTTCGATTCCCAGCATCACATAGTCTCCCGGGGCCAAATACTTGAAATTGAAAAATCCATCATCATCTGCCTCAGACACATACAGCGGTTCCGTAAAAAATATGGAATCTTCAAATTCTTTTTCCAACTTCCATAAATGAACCCCATAGCCATCTTCCCCAAATACCCGTCCAGAAATGATACCTTCATCAATGATTTCCCCAGTGCTAAATGCGATTTGAATGGATTGATCCAAGGCCACACTACGTTCATCCTTTAAATTTCGATTGATGGTGATCACATAAGTTTGGTCCGGTAATAAACCTTCCGGAAAGTTGATGATGAGTTCATCATCGGCATATTTAATTACCGCTGGGAAATCAAGACGGGGAGAAATTTTAACGGCATTTTTAATTGATTTTTCACTAATATATTCAGAAAACTTTATGGATACTTTTCCTCCTTTAAAATGAAGACTGCCCGCTTCTGGTATGGCGGAAATAAATTGGGGCGGCGTTTCATCTTTTGGGCCACCGTCCGGAGGCGCTACCGCCGCACAGGTATAGAGCATCAACGCAACCATCCATAGTGCAATGAAGATCATGAGTTTTTTTAGAATTATTGGTCGAGTCAAATCAATTAATATTTTATTCAGGTGATACTAAATTTACTGGTATTTCTATTTTATATGTCATTTGAGTTTCTGAAATATTTGTGGTAATACACCACACGCGAACCCCTGCCTTTTGTGCATCATAAAGTGCCTGGGAAAATTTCGGATCCCTATCCCACATGGGTTCAAACCGATTGGCATCCGGACGCTGACAGACAAACAAAATTCCGGCACCCTTACCTTTTTGTACTAAATCGGCTAATGCATTGGCGTGGCGAGTACCCCGCTCCGTAACTGCATCAGGGAACTTCGCCAGCTCATCTTCGACAAATGTAACTGATTTTACTTCCAAATAGAATGGGATTTCATTTTTATCCTGTAACAAAAAATCAAACCGATGGTTCCCATGGGTTATTTCCGGCCGGATTAATTGGTAATCATTAAACATGGGCAAACTGCCATTCTGAAGTGATTCCAATACAAATCGATTTGGTAATGCCGAAACTAAAGATATCAATTGGCCTTCATGACGAACCATAACAGTGGAAAATTTTGTTTTCCGCTCCGAGCCTTTTGGCGCTGGCCGTAAAAGAAGTTCAGTGCCGGGAATGAGCAATTCTTTCAATCGGCCCGGATCCGGTAGATGGGAACGAACGATTTGACCGTCAACCGCTACCATAGTGATGAAACGATTCGGTCGGTCAACGAATTTTCCCGAAACCAATGGCCCTTCTATTTTCAAATAATATATCCGGAATTCATAAGGTAGAAATTAGAGGATAAAAAACAATCTTCTTATTCATTATCTGATTGAAGGATTATATTTTGTTATTATAATTATTTACAATATTTTCTTCTGCATTTATCGTAGTTATACGAATAATCTTATGCAATTAGACCATACTGACAAAGACATCCTGAATGAACTTCAATCCAATGCCCGGATTACCAATGCTGAATTGGCAAAACGAGTGCATTTATCAGCTTCCAGTACATTAGAACGGGTAAAAAAACTGGAATCCAGTGGGTTAATCGATAGCTATGTCACTTTATTGAATGCGGGCTTAGCTGGCTTTACCTGCTTTACATTTGTGGAAGTTACGCTTACCCGCCATGGCGAAACGCCCGTGGAAGATTTTTTTAAATCCATCTACGGTATCGATGAAGTGTTAGAATGCCACCATATTACCGGCGAAGGTGATTTCCTTCTCAAAATCGCCACAAAAGATATCCCCCATTATGACACATTAATCCTCCATGGCCTTTCGGCTCTGCCCAATGTACAGCATTTAAAAACATCTGTTGTCCTTTCCACGTTTAAAAACCAGACGCGATTGCCTATTTAATGCCCCTCGTTCCATCCTACATTCAAAATTTAGCAAATTACGTGCCCGGCAAAACCATTAAAGAAGTCCAGCGTGAATTGGGTCTGGATCATGTGGATAAAATGGCGTCTAACGAAAATTCTCTCGGACCATCACCCAAAGCTATTGAAGCCATGGCTAAAACTTTATCAGGCCTTCATCGCTACCCTGATGTTTCCGGATATGAATTGCGGACAAAACTCGCCAGACGCTACAATATAAATATGGATAATGTGATTCTGGGGGGTGGCAGTGAAGGGATTATGTCCACCATTATGCGTACTTTTTTGCTTAGTGATGATGAAATTGTCTCCACGGCCAATTCATTTATCGGATTCCGCGTATTAGCAAATGCATCGGGTAGAAAAGTCCATTGGGTTCCCATGAAAAATTATCGTTATGATTTAGAAGCCATGGCGGAAAAAGTCACGGATTATACCAAAATTATATATATCGCCAATCCCGACAACCCCATGGGAACCTACATCACACGGAAAGAATTTGAAGAATTTTATGTCCACATCCCTGAGCGCGTGCTTATTATATTGGATGAAGCTTATTACGAATTTGCCCAGTCTCGAGATGACTATCCCGACTCCATGACTTATCGCTACGACAATATCATTACACTGCGTACCTTTTCTAAAGCCTATGGCTTGGCGGGCTTACGAATCGGGTACGGCTTCGCTCATGATAAACTTATCCGAAATTTAATGAAGGTGAAAGAACCCTTTTCCCCATCACTTATCGCCCACACCGCCGGATCCGCAGCCATGGATGATTCCGCATTTCTGGAAAAAACATTGACCATTAACGAGATTGGATACACATTTTTACAAAAAGAATTGACTTCTCTGGGAATTGAAACAGTGCCATCCGTGGCTAATTTTATCACGTCTATCTGGGAAACGAATACGCAGGCATTAGATATTACCCAATCCCTATTAAAAAAAGGTGTCATTGTAAGAAATTTGAAGGCTTTCGGCTGGCCCAACTGCATCCGGATATCCATTGGAACCGCTGATGAAAATGGGCGATTTATTGATGCTTTAAAATCCATTTTGTCAAACTGAGGTGATGATGAACAGTTATAAAATTAATGCATTTGACCATTGTGAACTCTATGTAAGTAACGCAAAACAGGCAGCACATTATTACCGCAGTTGTCTTGGGTTCCAGCCCATTGCTTATCAGGGCCTTGAAACAGGCAGTCGTGAAAAGGTCAGTTATGTCATGAAACAAAACCAGGTACGCTTCGTACTCAGTTCTCCCTTGGTTCCCGGCACAGAAATGGGCCATCATATCGACAAACATGGCGACGGTGTAAAGGATGTTTCATTTGCAGTGGATCATGCAGAAAATGCATGGAAGGAGACCACTGAACGGGGGGCTGAAAGTGTCAGTGAACCGAAGTTAATCGAAGATGAAAAAGGGGAAGCGATTGTAGCCACCATTAAAACTTATGGCGACACTACCCATACCTTTGTGGAGCGCAATAATTATAAGGGTGTCTTTTTGCCCGGTTATGAAGTCATGGATGTAGATATGGTTGCGGATCCTGTTGGCATCGTCCATATTGATCATGTCGTGGGCAACCAGCCCGATGGCGCCATGCAGCCCGTTTGTGATTTTTATGAAAAGATTTTTGGCTGGCATCGATTCTGGTCTGTGGATGATAAAGATGTTTCCACTGATTATACTTCACTTCGTTCCATTGTAATGGCCAATGAAAATGAAAAAATTAAAATGCCCATTAATGAGCCCGCAGATGGTTTAAAAAAATCCCAGATCCAGGAATTTGTGGAATTTTATGAGGGAGCAGGGATTCAGCATATTGCCATGTCGTCACGGGATATTATCAAAACAGTTAAAAAACTAAAATCAAATGGCGTTGAATTTTTACCCACTCCTCAGTCCTATTATGATACACTCATTGCAAGGGTAGGAGAATTTGAGGAAGATATTAATATCCTGTCTGAACTGGGAATCCTCGTGGATTCGGACGAAAATGGATATATGCTTCAGATTTTTACCAAACCAATCCAGGATCGGCCCACCTTGTTTTATGAAATCATCCAGCGCAAGGGATCCAACAGCTTCGGTAAAGGAAATTTTCGGGCGTTGTTTGAATCCATCGAACGGGAACAGGAACTTCGCGGCAACCTTTAATCCAACAAATAGAAGAAATTAAATATGAAATTTGTAACATACGCAGAACAGAATAATTCAAATCCGAGATTCGGATTCAAAGTTGAAAAACAAATTGTAGATGTCACGCGCGCAGCGGCATGGGCCAATGAAAACCTGGGGAATGATATATTCCTTTCAATCCCAGGTTCATTGAAAGAAGCACTTGCAGACTGGGATAAAAACTTTTCACTTTTGAAGAAGCTAGAAAAGGCAGTTTCCAATGGGGATCTCGATGCCTTGTCCCAGGCTGAAGCGAATTTATTCATTTTACCTCCCATTCCTGATCCACCCGCTTTCCGGGATTTTTATGCCTTTGAGCAACACGTCCGCGCCGCCCGTAAACTCCGTGGATTGGATATGAATCCTGATTGGTTTAAAATAGCCATTTTCTATTTTTCCAATCCCAATTGCGGTTATGGTCATGGTGCTGAGATACCTTATCCGGCCAAAACAACTGAACTTGATTTCGAATTGGAATTTGCCGTCATCATCGGCAACGGTGGATCCGACATTAAAGCTGAAGATGCGGATAAGGTGATTGCCGGTTATACTATTTTGAATGACTGGTCTTCCCGCAACCTTCAGCGGGAAGAAATGCCCATGAGTCTCGGACCGGCAAAAGGAAAAGATTTTGCTTCCAGCTTTGGACCTTATATGGTGACACCCGATGAGTTGGAAGATGCCTGGGGCGAGGACGGAAAACTCCACTTAGGTATGACCTGCCACATAAACGGCAAGAAAATTTCAGATGGAAATACCAACGACCTTTATCATTCTTTTGGAGAAATGATTGAGCGGGCCAGCATGAATACAATACTGGTGCCCGGGGAATATATCGGTTCCGGAACGGTGGGAACGGGCTGCATTTTAGAACTCCGCCCCGAAAATACCGGTGGTTGGATTCAAAAAGGAGATGTGGTTACATTAGCGGTGGAACGACTGGGTATTTTAGAAAATAAAATCGTGTAGAGACACGGCATGCCGTGTCTCTACATCCTTAATTAAGGATTAACAATGCCATTTTACCAATCACGGGGAAACCTCCCAAATAAAAGGCACATTCAATTCCGGGATGATGACGGAAATCTCTATTGGGAAGAACTCATCAGCCGGGAAGGATTCAGCCATATCTATTCCAATGTATATCATATCCATCCGCCCACTGCCGTAAAAAAGGTAGGAAAAATTGACCCTGTCAAAATGGAACCATGGGATCAGGAACACCGCCATCACCATATCAATACACGGGCACTAAAAAATGACGGCGACGTCATTTCATCCCGCATTCCATTATTTTTTAATTCGGATGTAATTCTTTCCAAAGCCAACGCGACCAATTCAATGGATTATCTGTATCGAAACGGAAACTATGATGAATGTCTTTTTGTCCATGGCGGAAAAGGAACATTAAAAACTAATTTTGGTTCATTAAAATTGGAATTTGGTGATTATGCCATCCTCCCTCGCGGTGTTATTTGGCAATTGGATGTGAATGACCCATTGGAATTATTCATCATCGAAACTGCAGGTCCCATCGAAACACCGAACCGATATCGAAATACACTGGGTCAATTATTAGAGCATGCTCCTTTTAGCGAGAGGGACATTCGCACACCTGAATTTAAGACACCCCATTCTGAAGGGTCCATTGAAGTAAAAGTACGATTAGCCCAAGGGCTTCAATCTTACGAATATAAATATCATCCCTTTGATTTGGTTGGCTGGGACGGCTATTATTTCCCATGGGTTTTTAATGTGAATGATTTTATGCCCATTACAGGCAAGGTCCATCAGCCGCCGCCCGTTCACCAGGTATTCCAAGCGCCAGGGTTGGTCATATGTAATTTTGTATCCCGCCTGTTTGATTATCATCCCGAGGCGGTACCGTCACCTTATGCCCACAGCAATGTGGATTCCGATGAAATTCTCTATTATGTGGCTGGTGATTTCATGAGTCGCAAAGGCGTTGAACACGGATCCATTACCTATCATCCCATGGGATTGCCCCACGGCCCACAACCGGGGAAAATTGAAGCTTCATTAGGCGCCAAAGAAGCAAACGAGATAGCCGTTATGGTGGATACATTTAAACCGTTGAAGATGACCACCGGGGCGGCGGGCATCGATCAACCCAATTATCCATTATCGTGGCTGGATGAATCATGAAATTTGATCCCAATAAACAGTCCTTCAAGGATAACCACCGATTAATGATCGGCTCCATCGTGCCGCGGCCAATCGCTTTTGTTTCCACAAAATCAAAAAACGGTATCTTGAATCTGGCACCCTTTTCTTATTTTAATGGTGTATGTTCCAACCCGCCCACAATAATGTTTGCTCCGGCCCGGAGAGGATATGATGGTCTCACCAAGGATACGCTGAACAATATCCGTGATACGGAAGAATTTGTGGTGAATATTGTTTCGGAAGAAATCGTGGAACCAATGGTGGCCTGCGCCACCGATTTTGAAAAAGAAGTGAATGAATTTGAAGTCTCCGGATTAACGCCGGTGGATTCAGTAAAAGTTGCGCCACCCTGCGTGAAAGAATCTAAGGTCAGTTTTGAGTGCAGACTCCAGACCATTGTTCCCGTGGGGGAAGCAGAACCGGGAGGCGGCTTTGTGGTTATAGGCAATATTGTCATGTTCCATGTGGATGATGATGTCTATAGAAATGGTCGCATTGATCTGGATGCACTGAAACCAGTTGGGCGGTTAGCGGGCAATAACTATTCCCGGATTAATGATGTTTTTACGGTTGTCCGCCAAATAAAACCGGATAAATAATACCGTCATTGCGAGGAATTCCGCATTTTGTGGAATGAAGAAGTCATCTCATTGAAAGATATTTTAATATGGTGGATTGCTTCGCTGAACTCACAATGACATCCTAATTAAAATGACTGACATCAAAAAACGCATGTATCAAGCCCAATGCCTGGGCAATATTGAACCCATAGAACATATGGTTCCCTATCCCAACCTTCGCGCCTTGGTGGACGGCCAAAATGTGAAGTATGGTGAAAAAATGGTTTACGCCGATTTGGGCCTGACTTCGGATAAAGTCTATCGTCTGGCCCAACAAACCGCCAATTGGCTCGTGTCCGAAGGGGTAAAACCAAAAGATCGTATTCTCATGGATCAACTGCCCTTTCCCCAATGTGAAATTCTAGCATTTGGCATTTGGACCCTGGGCGCCTCTTTGGTGTTGACTGGTGATGGTGATTTAAATGGGGCAAAAAAATCCGCAGTCCCAACTTTGACAATTACCGGTGAATCCAATTATTTTAAAAAAATTAAACCCTTTGCAGAGGATCACAATCCCTCATTTAAACCACTCCTTCAGCATGAAGCGATGGTATTCTGGAACAAAGGTGTGGGAATCCAACTAAGCCATTATAACCTATTGGTAAATGCGAATGGCATCCAGCATGCCATTGACCTTTTTGAAGATCAAACATATCATATAAACATTCCACCCAACTCCATGCCCTGGGTCATTCTGCAAACCATGCTGCCCTTGTATACCGGCGCACCATTGACTTCAGATAATCCGGATATGCGATTAGGGATCAATGAGGGAGACTTCGAAATTCGATTTGCATGGAATAAACTTGAAGATACTTCGCCGCCGTCCCTTTACGTCTGCAATGAGAATACGGCGTTTATCGCCATGAATAAGATGCCCATTCATTTAACCGCCATGGATGACGATACAAGCCCCCAAACCATAACTGGCCATTCGGTCATGATGGGTTATTTAGAAGATGCGCTAAATGAAATAATGTTTACAGGCAACGGTTTAAAGATTAAATAAATCCGATTATTAATTCGGAACCCTTTTCCCAAATTCTTTCTGTTTTAACTGATTCCCATTATAAGCCCACACCGCTTCATTGAGTTTATTGATTGACTCTATTTGAGCAAATGCACCAAAAAACATTGAACCAATAATCACCGACATATAGGTATCATCAAGATCTTCTCCCCCACCAGGTCCTGTCATACCAACACTTAAGATTGGGCCCGCAACCATTAGCCCCATACTGACCAACCGCATAAATTTATATTTACTATATAATTCTGCTGAATCGGGATATTTATTTAATTCACCCCCTATCGTAACCAACGAATATGAATTGCCACCCATCATATATTTCGGTCCCAGAAATCCCTGTTGGAGGTAAATCGTTTCATTGTAGTATTTTGAATCAAAGTCATCTACCTGGGCAGGAAGCATGTTTGAAAAAATGACCATAACCAAAAGTGATTTTATTGTTTCCATGAATGACTAGCCATCCTTTATTATATTTGGTTTTTTGTTTGCGGGATGAGGATTAGATTTGGATATGGAATTTTAATTCATTAATAATTTTATAATAAAGTAAGAATAAATACGAATCTGAGTATCGTTTATAAATAGACAAATGGACATTATAAGAATCTTAAAAAATATACCGATTTGGTCATTTATAATAATGCCCATCTTTCTGATTGCTCATGGGGTAGCAACTGGAGACCAGGGATATATTCAGGAAATAAATGGGGTTAATTTTGTTCCATTCATGTATTTGGGTGCAAAACATATGGTAACAGGTTACGACCATTTACTCTTTATCATCGGAGTCATATTTTTTCTTTATCGGTTAAAAGATATTGGTATTTATGTAAGTCTGTTTGCCGTTGGGCATTCATCCACATTGTTGTTGGGTGTATTTGCAGATATTCATATTAATGCCTTCATAATAGACGCAATTATTGGACTATCTGTTGCATATAAAGCCTTAGATAACTTAGGAGCGTTTAAACAATGGTTTGGAGCTCAACCGAATACAAAAATTTCTACGTTTATATTTGGTCTGTTCCATGGGTTTGGATTAGCAGCAAAAATCATTGATTTTGAATTAGATACTAATGGCCTTTTTACAAATTTAATTGCCTTTAATATAGGCGTCGAGATAGGTCAACTGTTGGCATTATCAGCCATCTTGATTTTAATAAGTTACTGGAGAAAACGGAGTAGTTTTCTAATTCATGCGTATTCGGCCAATGTTATACTCATGACACTGGGCTTCATGCTAAGCGGATATCAACTTTTTGGATATTTCAATTCATAATAGGTGAAAGAATGTTTAATGCACATAAACCATCAGAAAATGATTTACCTACATCTTCACAACTATTTCGATCAACTCTAATTGCGTTGTTTGTAGCAGTTGCATTACTCCTTTGTATAGTAATCCCTGCGGAATATGGCACGGATCCTACCGGTGTTGGGGCATTACTGGGTTTAAAAAAAATGGGAGAAATTAAAGCCAGCCTAGAGCAAGAAGCTCTCAATGAAAAACCCAAATTTGACGATTACACTTCAATAAATGAAGAAATGAGAGAAAGATTTGAAACCAGTATAGGGTACAAGGATGTTAAGAAATTTGTGATCGCACCTGATGATGCTATTGAAATAAAGTTAGAAATGGAAAAGGGGTCAATTGCTAAGTATAGATGGAAAACTCAAAGTGGGGGATTGAATTATAATTTACACGGTGACGGATATAAGGGTTCCCAAAAGTCCACAACTTACAAAAAAGGGCGAATGACGAGCTCTGACACTGGTGAATTCAAGGCTGAATTTGATGGCTATCATGGTTGGTTTTGGCGGAATCGAAATAGTGAAGTTGTAACCGTAATTTTAGAAACTGATGGTGAGTATATTCAAATTAAACGAATGAAATAAGAGATGACTTGAATCGGGAATTCCCAAGGATCATACCACCAACTATAGCGATGAGAAAGGTGAACCAATAGAGGAATAAAAGGCCAACGATAAATGTGGCCAAGTAGACCCAATCAAAATTCAAGGGAGATGATCTTCCAAATACGCCAACATCTTCTTCTGTTGACTGAGCCACCCCAGCCGCGTTTCAATATTCACATAACGTACCCCATGGCGCATGGCCGCCCAGGAGAGTGAACCATCATCCTTTTTTGGCATGGTTTCCTGTAAGACCACATTGTATGGTGATTGAGCCAAAATATCATAATCCGTGCGGTTGGTACAGATGAAAAAGTCTCGAGAATTTTGGTCTTTCTTAATGGAAATTTTATTGCTCAATGGAATTTCAGTTTTCACATTGTACCCCTGATAATTATTATGGAGGGCGATTAACAATCCGCCGTTGGGGGGTAGGATCTTTTCTAAAAAAGAATCCCGATCTCGATTAATCATTTCAAGTGTTTCGGCTTTTTTTGCCCGGGACCATTTTCGATTATATTTTTGAATATTGACTTTGGCTCCTTCGGATGAAAAAATCCGGTTGGGATCAATAATGCCGCCATAAAATTCAGCCTCACGCAAAACCCCCGTTACAAAAAATGCAGTGCCTTCCTGTGTTTTCATGTGGTTTTCTAAAGCCATCTTTGCCGTCTGTTCGTCGCCATGGACCCAAATATACCGATGATTGGAATCACCATTTTGAATGACTTTAAATGGAATGCCCGCCAATTGAACAGTGTCGTGCCAATCGGGAATTAAACTAAGTATACTGAAAATGAAGACTAATTTTACCAATTTTATTTCAAAACGAGATTATGGGGTAACAATCACCCATTCCCCCTCACCAATCACATATTCCACTGCTTTACCTTCGGCAACTTTTGCACGAATAATCCCCAATAGGGCGCCACCGGGGACTGTATAAATACCTGATATAACAGCCACTAATCCACCCCAGAGAAACATACTGGGGAGCGCCCCCACATCACCGCGACTTTCACTTAAAAACATAACGGTAAAAAATCCTCCTATTCCGACAGAAACCAAGCCACCAAGCTTTATACCACCCCAAACGTATTCTTTGGTACTTTTTGTTTTTCCTGTAAATATGGACCCAATTTCATCCATGGGAATTTCCCGTTCAAAAGATTCACCTTTTTCCTGAATACGGAGGGCATCAACCGTCATACCCAAATAAATACCACGAACCGTATTACTGGGGTCATAAGCGCTTACCACAAGAATCCCTTCTTCTAATGGAATCAATACCTGTTCCCCATCCTTTTCAAGTGTTAGACCACTCGCATCTTCCTGGGCAATAAGAGGTAAGGCACTTGCAGTAAGTAATATCCCTGTTATTAATCCTATTGTATATCGTTTCATTCTACGATCTCCCATTCCCATGTTGAGCCATTTCTTTTATTTTTGAAATTTCCTAAGCGGTTTATAGCCATTCATCAATGAATATTCCCCGAGTCGTTTTTTCTTGGTTTGCCTAATTTTGTAGACCGATTTTTTTGCAGATGCGGTTGCGGAAAAAACAACCTTCATTTCCATCCAAAACTCTTCCAATGTCCCCATTTCCACACCAAATGCTTCGTGCATTACTTCATCACAGGACATACCAAAACTTTCATATTCCTCACACATATCCTCATATTGAGATAATATGAGTGTTTCTCCGGATATCTCATATTTGAATTCTGGTCCCTCATCGCATTCTATCTGGCCATCATATTCTTCACAGATTGTCCAGATAAACGTTGAGTCTGTCGCCACCCATTCAATATCAGATTTCTCTCTGTATCCTTCAAAAGTTTCATCTATTTCTCCTGTGCCATCGTCATTGATTGTAATGATGATTTCATCGGGCATAAAGAATTCATCCTCTAAGAGAATATTTTCATTGGCTAATATTTCCATACCCATTTCACTTAAAGACCCGGAGACAGTGGCATGTCTTGTAGAATCAATAACATATCCAGTATTATCAACATATAATTGTCGTATTAATGTATCTGCATTAATTGTTAATGAATGCTCTCCAATGGTATAATTGTAATTTTGACCTACAAATTCTAAATATCCTAAACTCGTAGAAATATTTACTCTAGATCCGTTATATTGGTCGAGTGGACTATAATAATCAGTGATACCATAATAAATACTATAATCTTCTTCATATCCCTGAACACCTATTACCATCCCATCAAACGTTTCATCAATATAAAATTCACTTAAACCATATGTACCGTCAGGTGTGCCGTTATGGAATGTGGAAACTTTCATGTCACCACTCATTTCTCCCATATACAACATTTGAGTTTTAGTTAATTTTAGATATAAACCTCCATCGGCAGATGTCATATTCCAGGTGCCAACCAGAGGATTGATCTCTTCTTTATCTTCACATGCCAGCATGATCAAGGCTGAGAAAATTAGGGTTCGTTTTATCATGTTAAGCCCCTTTCTTTTGTGGGTGTTTTTTGACTATTTAATTGTCCATTCGATTTGATGGCCCCATTGCCATTTTGGTCGGCAATCTTCTGGCGCCCTTTTTCCATAAAGAAATCCTTTTTCACCCGGTTGAATTACAAAGGTCTCATCGTCTTTTTTCAAAATTAAAGAAACACCATTCCCGTCTCCATAAAGAAAAGTTCCAGAAAATTGTACCGTCCCCGACTCTAAGAATCCGATGATTTACGCTGTGGCGACCATCCCAGTGATAAGAGATTTATTTTTAATTCCCACAATATGGTCACCTAAATACAAACATCTGCTTTTTTCACACCACCCACGCTCCTTCTTCCTTAATCAAAATTTGTAATAGAATGCAATATGGGGCCGCTGAAAATGAATTCCCAATTGAAGGGTTTCGCTATAAGCGTAAATGAATCCAAAATCGAAATCAAAATCAGAGATTTCTTTATCTTCTGCAAACTCCAAATTAGATGCCCAATAAGGATCATAGAATGCTTCAAAAATGAGTTTCAAATTTCGCCTCGCGTCTGCATGAATGGCGTAATAAGCCCGCGGCATGGGATCATACCCGGGATAGGTGGTGAGCGTAGCGCCAATGGTATGATTGATTCTCCCTTGTCCTGATTTCTTTAAATTGGAAATCGTATAAGCCATAAAATATTCCATCCATATTTCTCCACCGCCCGAATCATCATCATTCAAAAAATTAGATTCCCCGATTCGACCCCATGATTTTTCGGTTGACATCTTTGTTTCACCATCAATCCAATCTTCATACTCTCTTTCTTTCATTTCATATTTCACCGGGTAACCCCGCATATGAAAATGGCCCCCGATGGCAAATGCATGTTCCGATTTTAATGTCCCTTTTTCAAATACCGTATATTTGGGTCGAAAATTCAGATCCCCAAAAAAATAACCACCCCATTTGGACGTGACCTGGAATCGGTCCGACAATCCATAACCCCAGGAAAGAAGACTCAAATACAAAACATTGTCACCCACGGTATATCCTGTGGG
>Ga0209089_10000715_pt1 | contig 29980 bp, 34 predicted proteins | sample ArcticOcean_MG_C_FD_187431 | JGI IMG/M metagenome (GOLD analysis project Ga0209089, IMG submission 187431) | Marine microbial communities from western Arctic Ocean - ArcticOcean_MG_CB2_150 (SPAdes) (version 2) | ecosystem: Environmental > Aquatic > Marine > Oceanic | place: Arctic Ocean: Canada... | reverse complement strand
CGGAGTATCATATTCCCCACCTGCAGTTGCAGTTGTGGATGCTTCTGCTATTTCTTTTTTTAGAATAGTACGAAGTAATTCTACAAATCGCTTTTTACTTATTTTTATGGACATTTTCTAATTCCTTAACAAGTTCATAATATCTCATTAGAGAAACTACGTGAGAATCTTTTACATGAGTCCCACCTGTTGCAGTTTCTGAATGGCTGATTGCCTCAGTTAATTTTATTTTCGTAATTTTATCAGTAACCTTAGTTAAATGTCGTGATAAAAGTTTTCTAATCTTGATAACCTCAGCATCTATGAATTCTCTTAAAGAATTAGTATTTGATAGATTGTTAATATACTCTCTTAGCAAATTCTTTTGTGATTCGTTTAGTGTACTATATTTTTTATTAAATTTATCAACCAATAGTTGATAAGTTAAGAGTCTAATATCCTCTTCTTGTGTATTGTACGAATTAAGTGTTTTATTTTTAGATTTTTTAACGCCACTTGAAATTTCATTCGTGATATTCTCCATTACAACCACTTTACTATCAGTTTCTATTACTGGCCCGAAATCTTCACGAGAAGATTCACCTTCAAATAAATTATAAATTGATGCTAAAACTTTATAATTAGGTATTTTTGTATTGAAAAAATCTTTAGCATCATAAACCGTTTTAATCTCTTTAATAAGATTATATTTTTCATTTCTTAATCTATGGTTAGATAATTTTCTACGATTTTTAATTACAGCTTCAATTAATATCTCCGCGTGTTGTAGATTTTTATATCTCTTTTCAATTAAAACCTTATAGAATTGATTTTCTTTACCTAATTCAGTCTTCTCATTGAAGAATTCTTTTAAAATTTTAATTGCTGAACTATTTTTTTCATTATTCAATACGTCAACCGTTATTTGACGTGTAAGTAGTTCAAAAAGAATACCCGTATTCTTTATTTTATTGTGCTTTTTATTATAAGACATTAATTGCTCCATTAATCCGTATATTTACGTACATATATAAATATAAAAACTTCAAATAATTATACATTTATTACGTTAATCTTTTTTAACAAATTCATCATACTCATTCTCAATTATCTCTGAATCTGTTGTCTCTTTTAGTATCTCTCTCTTAGAACCTTTCAATGCTTTTTTCAAAACATCATAATGAGAAAGTGCCAATCGTGGACTTACTTTTCCAAGAGGATCTCTATCTCGAGCACTCCCATCTTTTCCATATTTACTCATCTCTTTAGGTCTACCTGCTCCCTCAAACCCGCCTTCTGGTGCTCCACCTTGATCAAATAGTGAACCCATTGCTGTATCGGGTGGTTCCGCCTGTTTTCCATCTTCTGCTGGAGTCGTTCCAATAGTGGCTAAATCACTGGGAGTACCAACTGCCTCTCCACTATCCGCTGGATCATTACCCTCTTGTTCAATTTGACTAAATCTAAATTTCTGTTTTTGATCGGCTACAATTTCTTTTTCAATTTTCTTAATATCATCATTCGTAAAATTGAAAATATTTTTATATACCCATTCAGTTGAAAGTAGTTGATTATCTTTTACATCACGAGCCAAACTAACTTTATTTCCCCACACTTCAAGTTTTTCTTGTTCGTAAATCGTAGATGGATTTGTTAATCCCAACTCAAAGTTAACCAATTCTTCATCAGTAAATCCTTGTGAATATAAATGAACAACTGCAATCTTTGTTAACTCACTTGTTACAATTCTTTGTATTCTCTCAATAGTACGAGCAAATCTAACATCTTCTGCTGCAAGTGTTGCTTTACTACCAAGTGATTCTTCATATCCAAGAAAAGCTTTAGGAACACGAAGTGCTGCCAATAATCTATTTTTCAAATACTCTATGTCATCTGTAGTTTCATATTGCATTCCTGGTAGTGAATCAATTTGAGTACCACTATCTCCACCACGAACTGGCATAAAGAAATCTTCTGTTAGATTCTGTATGTTAAATTTCAAATTATAATCACCAGTTGCGTCATCAATGAAAGGTGTTTTCTTCATTTTATTAATGATTCGTTGCATATAATTATCAACTTCATTTGGTGGAATATTACCAATATCAATTTTGAAAACTCTCTTCTCTGGCGCTCTCATAACACGATGAATTAACATAGCATCTTCCATCAATACAACTTGTTTCCAAACTTTACGTGCTCCCTCTAACATTGACTTACCATAAGGTAATAAATTACTATCACTTGATAATCTAAAGTGTGCAATTTGAAAGTTTTCAAATTCTACTCTTCCATGGTTAGATTGATTCCGTTGTAAATAAGGATGAGTAGCTTCCATAGTCTCTAAATAAAATTTTGTATAGTATGGATTCTCTGGATCCTCACCCTCTGCACGAAGTACCTCGTAAGGTGATAATGGAATAACATTAGTGATTCCATATTTATCATTTATATCTAAATGTAAAAAGAAATCTCCATATTTACATAGATTACGAACCCACGGCCATAAATTAAATTCTATATTCAATATATCATAAAAAAGATTATTTAATATAGATTTAATATTATCATTATCACTTTTAATCTCCAAAACTTCACCATACGGATTTTTCATTGTTGATTCATCAGAATAAATGTCAAGTGCACTCGATATTATAGAATCTGAATCCATTGTTTCATAATCTGTAAATAACCCAAGTCTTGCCGCCATAACCTGATGTACGGTTGAATATCCAGAACTAATTAAGTCCAATCCACTATGCATTTTTGAATATCTATCTACAAGATGACTTCGTACACCGTGTTGTAATTTATCAGTATCGGCTATTTTTAGTTTCTTACCACCTACATTTCTTACAATTACATTTGTACTAAATAATCGTTTTAGTCTACCGAATAATGTTTTATCAGCCATTTTTTACCTCTTTGTTAGTTATAAGAGCCATTTTAAAGACTCTTTCTTTCTATCGTGGCCTACTTCCCATTCCCATTCACCAGTATCATTGTCATCGGGAGTGTATAGTCCATCAACATCTTGAAATCTATCAAGTGTCTTTTTTGTTAACTCAATTCCTTCTGTTCGTAATCTTAATGCAGTATCACGAACCCATAAACCAATAGCAAAAGACATAACTAAATCATCGTTATATCCTCTCATTGCTTCTGCTCTATTGTTTAGATAAATAAATGTAAATAATTCATCTATTAATCTATTGGAACGAACCACTACTGATTCATCCCTAAAATATTCCTCTAACTTTGCAATAATCAAAGGTCGAGTTCGTGCAGTGGTACTAAATCCAGCCACCATATTTTTTTCTGCCGCTCTATATCGATTATTCAACTGATGTTGAACATCTACATATTGTAAATCTTTACTCGTATAAAATAGATTAGGATAATCCCTATCTATTACTTGTTGGATGGTTGCCCAACCAATGTTATTGTTTTCTATAATTAGTAAAGCATCGTTATATTCTGTTGCAATACTAACCAACATATTTCCAAAATCTTTAGTAGGTATTCTACCCTTATACTCTGCTACTTGTTCAACTTTCTCTATATCTATAACATGAAATGCACTATAGTCTGCTGCATCACCACGACCAACATCTGCACACACTACATAACTCTTTGTATAATTTGGTGGCTCCCATACCCACAAGTTACTGTCAACTCCACGCTTTTCTAATGGATCTTTAACCATTAACTCTCTGCATTGTTCTAAAATTTCACCATCAACTACTGAAGTACCAGAAGTGATAAAATCACAATCACATTCTTGTGCCGCACTCTGTATTCCCAGTAATGTATCTTGTTCATCTCTCCACTCTTGATTTCTATCAGGATGTACCGTCCAATGAAGTTTGACAAAATTAAACATTCCACTACCTTCTTCTGCCTCAACCCATTGTTTATGAAACCAATTTCCAACACCATTTGGTGTAGAAAGTGCAATACAACTACCTCCCGTTGCCAATGTTTGTTGTGAAGCAGTCCATATATCATCAATCTTATCAATGAATGCCGCCTCATCTAATATCAATAATGATAGAGCTTCAGAACGAGCTGCTTCAGGACCCGATGAGACTGCCTTTACTTGTGAACCATTTACATATCGTAGATTTAATTTATTATCTTCCACACATTTCTGTTTTAACCAACTTGGAAGATTTGCGTGCATCACACGAATTTTAGTAACAAGGTTTTTGGCAACATCTTGTTTCGTAGCAATAACCAATACATTCTTATCTTGATGAAATGTCATCAACCATAAAGAATATCCAGCAGTTAATGTACTGATACCAAGTTGTCTTGCCTTTAATAGTATATTAAATCTATTTTCTTGAAATTCATTTACTGTTTTTTCTTGAAAATCATATAAAGCAAATGGTATTTTCCCTTGTATTGGATGTTGAATCATACAATACTTCTTCATAAAATATGCAGGATCTTTAGCACATTTTACATATTCTTGTTTGATTACTTCCTTTAGAGGTTGTAGTGTTATATTATCAGACATTAGTTAGTTAATTGACCGGCAAGGTACACAGGTACCACGACAGACACTACTCCATATGTAAAATATAACCACTTATTTTCATACCAACTTGGTTTCACGAGTTTTACCTTTTTTTCTAACAATTTTGACTTTTCTTTCAAATCTGCAATCGTTTTATCTTTATTTACGACTATTACTGAATCTATTTGGGCACTTTCCTCTAATTCCTTAATAATAGAGTTGAGATCATTGATAATTTTAGTATTTAAACTATCTTTAACCTGCAAATCCGTTATTTCTTTGGTAATTCCCAAAATTTGTTTTTCAGTAAAGTTATAAGTCTTTTCCTGTGAAAATCCCATTCCTACACTTACTAACAATAATATTTTAATTAAATTCTTCATATATACATATATATCAGTTTACTTGGAAAATTTCTTCAAAAAGTTTACTGCTTCGTCTACATCATCAATTTCAACGGCCTTTTGAGCCTTTTTAATATCATTTTTAGTAGATTCAACTTCTTTTTTCAATTTTGCCACGTGTTTTTTGTTTATTTTCTTCTTAGACTCAAGTTGCTTAACTTTTTTCTCAGTTAATTTTACTTCTTTATCTTTTTGTTTGATAACATCATCAAGTTTTTTAATTTCTTCCTTTTTCTTCCCTGAAAAGACAGAACTAAGTCCTAATATAGCTAATAGTCCCCCTAAAAATCCCAATATTGCTTTCCACATCTTTATCATTTAGTTTCTCCTAAATATGAAAGACCTGCATTATGTACAAGTTCATCCATTGTTACGGTTTCTTTCTCAAATTCCTCAAATTCTTGTAAATCCATCAACCTTTTAATAATTCTATGATATACACTTAATAACTCGTCAATATCTTTATCATTTCCAATCTTACGTTGGTATTCTTGGGCTACCTCACCAAGAGTTGCCGTCATATCCATTAATTCAAATATAATATCTTCAGGTAGTATTAATTTTCTGCTCATCTTCCAACTCCGTTTCAAGTTCTTCTATATACTCTCTAGCTTCCTTGACAAGTTTATCAAAGTTTTTCTGTCCCATGGACCATTCTTCTCTCTCAACACCTACTCTATCTACTCCAACTTCATTGAAAAACTCCGCCTTACCGCCTGATTGTTCAAATTCATCAATACTTTGTTTCAAGTCTTTTAAGTATGCTTTTTTATTCTCTAATATTTTACCCTTTTCATACTCTTCCCATTTACCCTCAACACGAAGTTTATTTTCCTTCTCAACTTGACAATCAAAACAATGATTTGCAAGTCTCCAAAACTTATCATCAAGTTTTTTCTTCATTGTTTTTTTACAAGATGGACAAAACCAAGGCATCCTAGCTTCTTGCATAATATTAGATAGTTTATCTATCTTGTCGCCGTGTTTTTCAGGTTCTTTACCACTATTATACCCAACCATTATCCGTTTTTCTGGTTCTCGTCCCGCCAACAAATCTTTTAATACTTCATTCTGTCTTTCTGATTCTTTACTATATCCCATTGTAACTCCTATCCAAACTTTAAACTACCAAGTATCTGATTGATTGGTGCAAATGCTCCTGTGAACTTATAAATGTTTCCTTTATACTTAAACACTATTCCTTCACTTGGGACAATTGCATCTAACCCACCAATTGCTTCTAATTTCTCAATTTGTATTTTTAATTTCTTTAATTTATCTATATTACCACCACTCTGTAAATCCTTGAATGCTTTGATAACTTCTTTTCTCATTTTTTGTATGGATGCTAATGGTGAAGCTGCCATAAACCCACTTATATTTTTTAATATTTCTGCACCAACTCCAAAGAATAATATTTCAAATGGTTTAATATTATCTTTTGAAATCCTTTCTTGGTCTTGTTTATCCGTTGATATTATCCAATCTAAAAATTTAGGTTCATCTTTATAATCTTTTCTAATATCTCTTATTTTATATGACTTATCAAAAAACGCCCATCTATTAACCAAACCAACATACTGATTTGGTTTTAAACTAATTCCAAATTGTTTAGATGCGTTAAAAACATACTCTCTCCAAAATGCCTCGTGATATTCTCCTAAACGATCTGAATCTTTTAATGCGTATGTAGATTGTAATTTCTTTAATTGTCCTAAAAATTTATTTTTCATTCTACCAAAATCTTGATGTTTAGGTACGGTTAAGAAATTTGGTTTTCCAATTTTAAACATTGATTGTATATGTTGATTCATTTGTTTAATCATACCTGCTAACATTCTAGCAGAATCTCTGGCTTGTCCAATTGCTTTTCCACTATCATCATATTCAATTGCCCCGTGAAATACTATTTCTGCCACATCATAATCAACTACATTAGCAGTTTTAGGATACATAATCTCTAAATTCATCCATTTTGAACCATTACCAAATACCTTTTCTTTTTGTTTATCATTTAAACTACCAATGGCCTTTTCTAAATTTTTCATTGCCCCAACAAAAGCCTTTTCAATCTCTCCTCTACCACTAAACATACTCTTAACACCACTCGTGGTAGGAGCAGTTTTACCATGATTTTTCAAGTGTCCTTTGTTACGAGCTGCTCGTAACTCTCCATCAACCCAACTTACCATTAAATTTTGGCCATCAAGTTTCTCTGTAACATTATCTTCTCTATCTAACTTTCCACCTAACCCATTAATAATTATCTGCTTTAAATCTGAAAACGTAAGATTATTATCATCAAATGGATGACTCATGTGTCCATAAGCTCCGCCTTCAATTAAAAATTCAACATCTCTTTGGTAACTTTCTTGCATCTTTTTAATCTTATCAGGATTTTGAGGTTTATCTGAATTACCTCTGCCTGCAGTTGCAGTTCCCATATCAAAGGTATGTGAATCATCCATATTATTATGTTTATTATCACCAAAGAACTTTAAAATTTCCCACCCCATTTTTCCAACAATCTTTCTCATATGTTTTTTATATTTTGGAAATGGGTTACTCACACTATCAGTATTTTTAGTATCTTGGTTTATTGTTCTACCATATGTGGTGGTGGATACTCTATCTATTGTAGATGTACTAAAATCAAAACCAGGGTCTTTTGCTTTCTTACTAATAATATCCCCAAGCACTTCCCAACCAAGTATATCTGCATGTTTTGGTGATACTCTTTTATAATCATCAAATGAATTAAAGAAATCATATAATCCCTCATCATCTAATATACTTGCATCAAAATGTGCTCCAAGTGCACTTACTTCTTTTATTAATTTTTTAACTTCTGATTGTGAATAAAATTCAAATAACTTTTTAAATTTATTAGTCATCATATTAAAAATACCTTTATCAAAGTATCCAAATGCTTGTTTAAATAATTTCGTTCTATTCTCTTCAAATTCGGGTGAACCAAGAAGTTCTCTCATAGTAGTTCCACTAACTTCTTTACCACCTACACTAACTGAAATATGAGGTGCTTTGAGAATATATCCATTGTCCTCGTACCCATTCATTTTGTTTTTATTCTTTTTATAATCTTGAAAGTATTTACCACCCTTTAATCTACCAGCGTCTTTAGCACCAAATATGTAGATTACCGCTGTAGTATCTTTATCATATTTATTTAATGCATTTTTTGCTACATAAGGTGATTTTTCTTTAATGATACGATTAGATGGAATACCCATTTTTGTCATATGACGAACTTTTTCTCTAAAGTTCATTGGGTGTCTTGGTGGTTGTTTTATATCTGAAGTTGTTATGTAAGCATCATCTACTTGCTTTTTTAACCACTCATAAGTTTTTTTATGATGTGGGCCAAATGGTTGAAATCTACCACCATAAATACCAACGACTTTTGTTATTTCTTTTTGTTCAGTAACATTTTCACCGAGTAATTTTAATAGTTGAGTCATTACCATTGGATTTCGAGAAAGGAAAGTTTGTAATTTTTTAATATTTTTTACATAACCTTTTGGTATTAAGTTCTTATCAACCAATTTTAGTAATGCCTTTTTAATTTTTGGTCTATTTACAAATTCATCTAATTTCTTTACTTTCTTATAACCACTCAATCTATCAGTTTTATTTTTATCTATACCTTTCCTACTGGGTGAAGGCACAACAACTTCAATTTCAGGTTCAATAACTCTGAATTTTAATGCGGGACGGCCGTTGATGAGTAAGTCACCCTTTTCATTCCAAGCAATAGACTTAACAACAACCTTTTTATTTTTAAATCTACCCATTTTAACAGTATCACCTATCTCAACTGGTAAATCTACTCCCTCATTAACAAAATCTTTAATTAACCACTTTGTTAACTCATTCATTCTATTAGAATACCAAGTGAACTGTACCACTACCGCTCACTCTTGAAACTCCAATTTCATAAAGTGTTTTAGCAGTAACTGCATCTGCACCGATTTGACCACCACCAACAAAAGATATTTTAGTATCTCCTGCCGATTCAACTATAAATCCTTCCGAACTTAATTCTGAACCTGTCATATAGTAATCAACCGCGGTCTTAGTAAGTACTTTTTTATACTTTGCATTATCTTTTACAGTTGCTGCACTTCTACCTACAAATGAACCTTGTGTTGCTGTTGCCATTTTTTATCTCCTAATTAATTATTTTTATCATACTGATAAAGCTCTACGATACCAACCAAACAAAAATCTCTCTTGTTCTGGTTTTTTATTCACTAAATCATAGTAATGTTTTAATCTGTAACAACGAACTCTTTCTACAGATGGTTTATAAGTTTCAACCGCACCTTTAGTACCTGGCCCAAAACCACCATCAATAGCCAAATCTGCACCTTTTGCATTACAAGTTCGTTGTAAAATCTTTACTGCTGTTCCTCTACCTTGATTTACACACATATCAAAAAAGATGTGTTTTAAACCATCGGGTAAATCATCTACTTTATTTTTATCCCAATAGTCTTTTTTATAGATTTCTTTAGCACCTTCTTTGGTAAGATTCTTTATATCCTCGTCTGGATAGAATCTTTTAGCAATGCCAAAATTAGTTTCTCCACCTAAATCTTTTGGATCGTGGACATATCCACCTTCGTGTTCTAAAGTTAAATCAATTATTTCATCAAATGTTGTTAACATTTTATACTCCCTGCTTTTTGAGGATTTTTTGGTGTCTAACCCACGATTTACCGATTGAGTTTTTGAGAGGTTTTTTAATAAACTTGTTAAGACCTTGCTTAACCAACATATTAAACCGCTTTTCTGCCCTTTTCTCATCTAAATCCTTATTATTATCTACAATCATAAAATTTCCACTAAATAATCCTTGATAACCACCAAGATTCCGCATTACTGCGGCATGTGAATCTCTTACAATCTTTTCTGGTAATACTCTATCTCGTTTTTCATTTCTTTGTAATGCTACTTCTACTGTAGTGTTGACAAAAATCATATAAGTATCATACCCGATATCTTCTACTTCCTTTTTCATTTTGGTAATTTTTCTAAAATCATCACCCGTACCATCAACAATTATACCTAAACGACCTTCTTGATACTTTTTCCTTCTAACATCTGTTAATTCTCTAGCAAAATGTCTTAAATTACTACCACCCGTTTCTTTTGAAGTGGTAAGATTTTTAAATACTTCATCGGGCATTGTATCTAAATCAGTACCGAATCCGTATTTTCTCAATAAAAATTTCAATTCCTTATCAGAATTTACCATTTTCATACCACTATGAGAGATATTTAGTTTATCAGGTACTCCAAATAATCCCTTAGTCATATAAGTTTTTCCACTTCCAGGCCCACCAGCAAGAAACACACATTTAAGTATGCCTGAATCTTCAACTCCTTCAACTAATATACTACCTTTAGGTGCCTTATTACCCATATACTTTTTATATTTATCAAAATCTTCTTCTTTGACAAATCCCTTATATCCACCAAGTTGCTCAGAAGAAGAGGTAGTACCAGTTTTACTGGCCTCAAGTAAATCCATTAATTTAATCATAAAAATTCCAAATGTATTGTTACAATTATAAATATCTAATTATAAAATTTACCATTTTTTTAATCTCAATTTACGTCTACCCTCAAGTCCAACTTTCCAACAAAAACCGTGATTTCTCCATAGTTTATTACGATATATTGGAATTTCTTCTCTCCCTAACAGATGATATGCCTGGATTCTGTGATGGCCATCCATAACTTGATTTTTTGAATTGATAAAGATAGGTAATTCAATACCTTGATTGATAATTGATTGAAAATATAAAACTAATGCTTTGTTAGTATTTTCACCAACACACTCACAAACTGGCCCCTCTTCTTCTTCTCTTGGTTTATTTAATTCTTCCAAATCTTTTACAAAATGAAATGGGACTTTTTCAAAAGCTTTGAAGTTTTTTATATCAAGAAGTTCATAGTGTTGGGGAAATAACTTTAAAAAAAATTCTTTCTCACTTTTCATTATAAAAATCACCATATTCAATTAATAAAGTAGACCTATCTCCATTATAGGCACTTTGAAACTCTGTAAATATATTATCAGGTTCTTCTAACAACACCACGTCTACTTCGTGTAACATCGACTTGAAACTCATGGTGTAATCTTGTGTATGTTGAACACCACCATCAAGTGGATTAGTAGAACCTATAGAAGTTCTCATAATTACTTTTGGTTTGAATGTTCCCTCTGTCATGTGTTGCATCTTATCAAGATGATTCACTAAACTATCCATACACCTCAACATGAAATCAAATCTTGGAAAACAACAAATAGGAACAATACCATTCAATGCCATACCTGTACACATACCCATTTGTATTTCTTCAAAGACAGGAACTTCGATTCTTTTTTTCTCATCTATAGTTTTTAATGTATTGTAAATTGCATTTCCACTATATTTTACTGATTGACCAATGAAAAATGTATCATCTTTTTCACCTAACCATTCCATACTTTTTATTAATTCACCTTTGTATTTCATTAGAATAACACCCAATTACCTGTTCCATGATGTGGATAGGTTCTTTTATATTTATAGTAAATTACATCATCTGGTATATCTCGTTTACCACCCCATGTTTCTTCTGTAGGTGTATTTGTAGATAATCCATTATCCTCAACTACAAACTTTATAGGTAAACTAAGATTCTTTGCATACTTATAAGTTTCATAAAACAAACCAGTTTCAAAAGTCATATCACCAATAAAACACCATACTTTATTTGTTTCACCTTTTAACTTAATTGATTTTGCAACACCTAATGCAATTGGTAAAGTTCCACCAACAATTGAAGAAGAATAAAACTTTGGTTTATCTGAATAAACACTCATACTCTTACCACGAACAATTAAATCTTTTAAAATATTTTTATCAATACCATGTAATAATGCATGATAATGATTTCTCCAACTACTAAACACCCAATCATCTTCTTGAACATCTTTAAATATTTTTATCAACTCATCTTCATTACCACCACTTAAATGAATTGGTGCTTTTATTTTACCACTCTCGTAAATAGTTTTTATATCTAACTCAAAATCTATTAATTCTTTCTTAGTCATCCCAACTAATCTCCCAATCTTTGAACTCAGAGGCCAAGCAATCTGTTTTATAATCTTTTCTACCACCTACACATTCACTAATAATATTTCCTGCAACATTACGAATACCATTTAATCCATGTGTTAAATGTAAATTACCACCCTTTTCTCCATTTCTAACTTTACTTTCATTATACCAAATGTGTGCATTGATTTGTGAAATAACAATTATTGCTCTAATAGTTTTTGCTGATATCCTACCTTTACCTTGTTCTATATCCTCTTGAATAATTAAATCAATATCATGTAAAATATCAGAAATTTCTTTTTTGTAATATTCTTTATGTTTAGGTATAAATACTTCTTTTAGTTGATAAATACTTAATCTATCAATTAATTCGTTTAATGTTGGTAAAAATTTTCGTTCCTTCATTTATCTCTCCAATTCAATATTGGGTTACTTATTGGCCAATCAATACCTATACTTTCATCATCCCATTTAACTTCTTCTTGGTCAAACCAATCTACATACTCATTTGGATATGATTGTGTATAATGAAATAAACATTCTTCACTTAAACATAAATGTCCATTCGCAAACCCTGGTGGAACTAAAACACTCAAATGATTTCTATCTGTTACTGTAAAACTATCCCATTTTAAATAATTTACTGAATCTGGTCTATTATCTACTACAACCAAATATATCTCTCCCCAAACACAAGTAATATTTTTCCAAGTCACTTTATCTCCGTGAAGTCCTCTCAATACATTTTTTCTTGAACGAGTGAATTTTGATATTTTCCACTCATGTCCAATTGGCAAAACTTCATTTTCCTTTTCCCAAAAAGTCCACATTTCCCCTCGATAATCAAACCAAGGGTCTGGTTGTAGTAATTGTACTTCTGGAAATATTTCTGATTTTGTTATTTTAGTTTTAAAACTCATGTGGGGTCTCTCCAAAAATCCTTATGACTTCTCCAAAATTCTAATAAATCATCACATATTTCTTCTAAACCTTTAGTTGGTTTCCAACCAGTTTTCTCTCTAAATTTTGTACTATCGGGAATTTGTAATGTAATGTCTGTTGGTCTGTATAAATATTCATCTGAAAATTTTGTTAGCTTATTAGAAATTGAAGATTTACTTATTAATAAATCTAATACTTCCCCAATTGATCTTGTATCATCTCCACCAATATTATAAACTTCACCATAATCACAATTATTTACAGCCAACCAATAAGCATGCACTGCATCTTCTATGTGGTTGTATGTTCTGATAGAGTCAAGATTTCCATGATGAATATTATAATCTTTCAACCCTAACTCTGCTTGAACAATTTGGTTAGCGAAAAATGATAAAGCAAATCTTTTTCCTCTTCTCTTTCCTTCATGAGAAAACATTCTTGTAATTATAACTTTCATATCAAATGCTTTATGATAATACTGCGACATCAAATCGTGCCCAACCTTTGATATTGAATATGGGTTTGCGGCTCTAATTGGATTCGTTTCTTTAATAGGAATATCATCACCACTCTCTGGCATACCATATACTTCTGATGAAGATACACTAATGATTGTTGGATTACACAATTCTCTATCTTTAGCCAGTTTCAATTCGTCTAATAAATTTACCGTTCCAATAATATTGGTATTTATAGTGCTTATTGGTGTTAAAAAACTAGATCCAGGAAAACTTTGAGCAGCAAAGTGATAAACTATATCTGGCTTTGCGATATTAATAATTCTTGCAATACTTCCCCTATCCAATAAATCACACTCTTCAAATATAACTCTATCGTCACCAAACAAATGTTTAATATTATTTTCTTTACTTCTCCATCTTTTGGTAGCAAATATTTTCACATCTCCCACATTATTAAGAAGATAATCGGCCATATGACTACCAACGAACCCTGTAATACCTGTTATTAAAACTCTCATTTAGTTATATGTCAGGATGGGAGATAAAAAGTTAATACCATTCATTTATTTTCATCTTCTCTGATATTTTTTCAAATACAATTTTGTGCCCAGCCTCACCCGTATGTGCACTTTTCAATGAATCTGGATAATGTATCGAAAGTTCCCCCCATGATACATTAACCAAATTTTTATAGGAAATGAACTGGTTAAATATATGGTCGTCAGTTAAAATTAAATATTTCATATCATGTTGATCAAACAAATTACATGCAAGATTAATCATACCCACATCGTACATTCTTTTGATTCTCAAATCTACGATATTTAAAAAATAGTCTTTTAAAATTTTAGTTCTATCGGGGCGCTCATTATCAAATCTTGCATAATAAGTAGATGATCTATTTTTATCAATAAAATTATCTATATAATCAAAAATCCCAACATAATTTTCAGTAAACATTTCACCCGTATAGGTTGGATCATCTTCCATATAGAACGGTAAAATTTGTGAATATGTGGCCTCGCCGTGTGGTGGATATTGATGATAATTCACATTTGTATTTGATAATTCACCACTCTCCAATTCAAATTTTTTAAAATATTCATCATTTTGTAAAGTTTCTTTCATCCACTCTGTTCTGTCATATGAAGTTACCGACAATATCACCAACTCAACATCTTTAAGTTTTTCAACTACATATTTTGCCTGTAAATAAATAGAAAAATTACTACTCGATCCCTTAGCCAAGTTAATATGATTTAATTTCAATTTATCTGACAATAAAATACCAAATGGTGTTTTATTTAAATCTGTACATCCAATACCCTTTGCGAATGAACAACCACAAATTACTAAATTTTTCATAATAATTTATTTTCCTCTATATAATTAAATATTTCATTTGCCCACATTTCATGTGAATGGGGAGATGGGTGTATACCATACCACCTCGAATTCACATCAACATTTCTATCCACGAAACTTTTAAATGTATTAAATTTTTCATCTTTTTTATAAAACCGCACTGGATCAATCATATTCCAAATTGGTAAATATGTACACTGGTATGGAATGCGACTTCCTACCTCATGAGTGGTCATTGGAGTAGCACCAACGTTTTTAGTATGGGAATCTAAACATTTTCGTATATCCAAGTCCGCCCACTCATGAAACCCAACTTTAGGTTTACTATCTGCTGCAAATGCATTAAAACACATCCACTTGATATCATATTGATTACAAAAACTTTGAAACTGTAGAATGTTAAGTATATATCGTGGAATATATTCCTGTTCATTCCACATTGAATCTACATAAATTTTCCAAAAATCTTCTTGTAGTGGTCTATCAAAATGTTTATGATGAGGCCATAGTCTAAATGTATCGCTCTGAGAAGAATCTTCCCACCAAAATGAATTTCGCTCTGGGGAAGTCCAACCCACAATAACAAATAAATCTTTAGTTGATTTATTGGGTTCTATATAATGTTGAGATATATATGAAATAGTCCTATTTAATATCGATTTATTATCATCGGCCGGCCAAGATAAATTTATTAAATCCACATCCATTAATTTACTCAGATGTGTTGGATAAATTCTGGGTATTCTATATGAATCATTATTTTGCTCAAAATCCTGTTCAGTTACTATGTTACTGAATCTCTCCAACTCTGGATTTAATATTTCAGAACCAAATGTCCAACTGTCACCGTTTACTATTAATGTTTTTCTACTCATCATTATTCTCATTTATAAAATTGTAAAATTCTGTTGCAAATTTATCATGCCACTCCACTCCTGGATGTGAACCATCACTACCACCATAATCATTTTGATATGAAGTAGTAGGAACAAAAAAAGTATCTGTATTTATAAACTTATTTAGTACTTCATAATTAGCCATAAATATTTCATAATAATACCCTACAATTGAATGGTATAATTTTATTTTATAACTATTACACAATGTTACTAAAAAATTATACGATATCCAAAATTCACTTATATCCTGATAATCATTTTGTAGTTCTAAAAATGCAATATCTGGAGTATTATTTTTCCAAACAACATCATCGTCATTCGCGAGTCGGTGGCCACCAATTTTACGATATTTTCCCAATGAAGTAAAATATTCTCTACGAGAAAATCCTGGCCAAAGTACAAAAATTGCATCTGGTATATATCCACTATTTAATATTTTAAAGCATTGACGAATTATAAATGAGCATGATATACCGTACATGCCGTAGTTCCACACACCTGCAGATTTAAATTTTTTAGATATCAGTTGAGGCCATGTTTTATCAAACTCAACTCCAATACCCATTGTCCAAGAACACCCCAGTGTTAAAATTTGATATTCACTTCTATCACATATTGAAACTGATCTAACGCCATGCTCATTCAACGTATATGTAATATCCCCACTCGTATCTGTTGCAAGTTCATTACTATTCACATTTCGTACATCATCGAATGTAATAATACGATTTGAATAAAAATCATCTAACGAAATCATATAATTCCTCTAATATACTATCACTATGAATTCGTCCATTTAAGTGGGATAATAAATGTTTATGATTGTGTACTAAAATATCTTCCATTTGTAAATACCACTCATGCAATTCATCATAGGGCATATTACAAAGTTTATCAATTTCTTGTTTAATTAATAACATCCTCTGTATTGGATCCTTCTCATTATCATATGATTCATTTATAAATGGATCAAATGTTTTAAATCCTAACTTTTTAAGTAAATTAATAAAATTATATCCACCTACTAAAATAAATGGTTGAAAATTTACAATAGGTTTAAAAATCTTTTCGGTTAATGAGAGCATGTCCGATTCATCAAATATAGTCTCACAACAAATATTAAAATAACTATTAACATATGGTCGAGGATTTTCAAATGAACGTCCATGAATACTCCACGCGTTAATATCCATTGGCGCATAAGATTCACTTTCCAAATTTTTTGGTAATTTAGATATTCCCTTTAAATGTGAAAATGGATTTAATTTGTATCTTTCCCCCTCATCAATTAAAAGTGAATAATCACCATACTTAGTATATTCATGTTCAAATAAATAATCGAGAATTTCCAATCGGCATTTTCGAGTAGCTTTTACATGCATGAGAAATTTATATTTTCGGCGTTTACGCTTTACGCTCTCAAATTCATTCAACGATATACAGTTTTTCTTATTCATTTTAATACTTTCACCGTAGTGATATGATGCATATTCCAAACAAAATGGTAAGTTTCTAATTTTATATGATTCATTCCTGGGTGGCTTACCCATAAATTGTATTTTTTCATAATATTCTTTTGCATTAAAACTATTCACCAAAATCATTATATTCCGAAAGGGTATTTCAGAATCCCGAATTGCACGTGTGAAGAATTCATAATGTGATACTGGAATAAATGGCTCCATTGTATAATCTATTACCAACAGTGCTCGGTTTGACTTTAAATCTAACATGGCATCTCTGGTTATAAATCTCCAAAACGGTAAGTTCGTTATAGTACCATTCGATATACCCAGAAATCCATAGAATGTCGGTTCTGGTTTTATAAGGTAAATATATTTTTCGGTATTCTGGATGTGGCCACGTTCAAATGCAAATTCTCTATTCATATAATACTTGGTATCAAATACAGACCCATCAATTGTAGTTGGTGCATATATATTCTCACCGAAGGTTTTTTTTATATTGTCTGTGAAATCAATATTGGTATTGGAATTAATATGTCCAAAACTTCTAAGATACCTAAACTCACCAAGTTTTCTATTATATGCGTTCGGTAACATATCACCCCCCATAAAGAAATCATAACCAAATTTTATATATTTTTTCATAACTATTTTCTCACAATTCAACTAATAAACTATATTTATATATATAAATAGATATTCATATAATAATTACATAAGGAAATTATCATGACAGACGAGAAAATTAAATGTGGATGTACCGAACAATGTAATTGTGAAGGTACACAAGAAGAAATTAAAGAATTTCAAGAAACAACAGGTGAAAAGTGTTGGTGTGCAGAATCTGGTGGTGGCCACGGTACTTCCGAAAAATCTGAAGAAGTAACAGAAACATTATGATAAGTGGTAGGAATAAATAACAACCCTTATATTAAGATAGAACTAACAGATGAAACTGAAAGGTTATTTGATTTAGCCAAAATAGAACTTCATAATTACCTACATAAACAAGAAAGTGATTCAAATACCGATGTATTTATAGGTAATGTGTGGGATAATTGGAATTCAGATGAATTTAACAACAAATGTAGAAATGTATTACCCCATACTGCAAATTTAATAGATTCTATTTCTAACAGCAATGTTAAAAAAAAATTCAATATATTAAATGAAATAAAAAATACCAATTCAGTATTAATACACCAAGATGGGGCATCCAAACCATCTTCACCATGGCTTGCAATAGAAAATAAAGCTCTTAACAAAAATGATTCTGTAAGAGATTTATTAATACATAAAGATGAATTTAAATTAGTAGATAATGTAGAAGATAGTAATCCAAAGTTTGAGAGTTTTGATATCGATTCCAAGAAAGTTTTAAATAAAAAAGGTATGAATACTAATAAAAGTGTTAAGTTACATTTTTTAATAGATGATACTAAAAAGTTATTTATTTATGACAATGTAGAAGATAAATTTTACATACCTACCGATGATACTAAAATTTTATTATTTAGTCCGTATGATTATCACGGGACATTTGATGGTTCGTATGGTATATCTATTCAAGTTGCAGCATCAAAATTAAATGAATTTAATTATTGATAAAACTCCATTGCCTGTCGTCTTATAAGTTTAATATCATCTGGATACTTCAAATTATCAATCATAGATTGTTGACGAACTACAAGATAATTAAATGAATGGAATGCTCTACTATCAATGCCAAATTCAGACATAAAATCATATATCAGGGCCCCTGGCCCATAATAACATTTTACCGGTTTATAAAAATTATCGCTGGGTGGGTTTGATGGAAGTATATAAACTAAATTAGAAATCATATCCATTGTGGGGGAATCACAAAACCACGCAACATCATCAAAATTAAAATAATTAAATTCATTCCCCATCTTGCTTATTTCATTTGAAAGTGACCACATCACCCTATTACCATAATCCGAATCTGGCTTATTAATGTGAAGTGGTCGTCTTGTATTATATATAGTATCCAATCTAGCCTTAATAACAATATCATATATAAAATCATTTTCCAATTCATAAGTTCGCTTAAATTGATTAGTTTTTGTAAAACTATAAAACATTGATGTCCAGGGATTACTAAAACTAAATTCAATGGGTGGTTGAATTTCAATAAATTTGGGATTATAGAAATCTTCCATTTTCTGTTTAGTATTTGATGGAATTGCCTCTAATTTAAATGAATTTTTCGTTCCATGTGGTTGGGTGGGATCCCTCCAGGAGTTCGTATCCCAGGTATGAATAAAATAATCAACTTTAAATGGACGGCGAATATTATTATATTCAGACTTAATACCACGCTCGAAAAAAAACTTAATATTGTTTTTAGCAAGTTCCCATGTTCTGGACTCTCCAGATAAAAGGACTGCACATTTAAAATTATTCATAAATAATTCCAATATTATTAATGTCACTATTAATAAATTTAAACATTTGAATAAAATAATATAATAAATTAAATTCGGTTAATTTATCCCAAATATCTGGTGGTAAATATTGAACAAACTTATACATATTTGATAGCATGTCATATCTAACAGTATCTGATATAAAAAATTGGCTATTGGATTGTTGAAATGGAAATGCTGATGTATAACTATTATTGTATGTATAAACGTATCCAGGAATTATTTTAGTAATATCAAATTCAAATTTATCAAATGTACATTTAGAATCTAAATTAATACAAACATCATATTGAAAGTTATTATCCAATTCATATGTTCTTTTCAAATTAGATTTATACATGAGTTCATATAAATATAAAACAAATTTATCACGAGTTGGAACGTCAATGGACTGGCGGATTCCCTGATTGTCAAAACTCCACTTTTGCCGATATTCTACCCAAAAGTTTTCTAAAATTATCGACTGGAATGATATATCCTTTAACTGTGATTTCTTCAAATTTGGAACATCTATTTGTATATTTGTTGGAGACCATCCAAAATAAAATAAATCAATTTTTGATAAATCAAAAAATTGGCCCCAGTTTTTTATACTCGTAGATAATGTTGAAATATTACCAGATATACAAATTGCTATATTATTCATTATTTATTTATAAATAAACGGGTCACGTTTTTTTAATTCTTTTATTTTTTTATTATATCTCTTCTTGAGCCTAAACTCTTGTATTTTCTTCTTTATCCATTTCACTATATTCATCGTTTGTTTCTCCGTTTTACTTCTACATCTGACAATATAGAATAAACTCCTATATTATTTTCAGTTAAATAATGACTAAAAACCAATTCTGGTTTTACATATTGACTAAATAAACTCCCATCCATGTCATCCAATGCAGTATAAAAATCACTAATTATATCATAAGTTTTAGAATTTGCATAATAAAAAATATCACCGACTACACTATATGGAAATTCCTCATCCTTTCCACAATGAATACCATATAAAAAATTATCCTTTGGTAACATAACTTCTTTCAAAAATAAAGCTTTATTTGTATCACTAAAAAACAGGTCAGGTCGAAGTCTCACGCACATATCATATGTAAAATTATGTTCAATTTCATATTCCGCCTTCAGTTTCGAAACCTCTGATATTCCATAAAATTGGCTTCGTGACCACCCCAATAAAGGATTAACAGCCCCCCATTGAAATTTATTGTCACTAACATCGTGTCCCTCTATACAAATTTTTTTTGGATTCACCGTAGAGTTAAACAACTTCATTTCACTTTCAGATATTGAATATACCACCGTATCACTCTCAGATGAAATTCCAATATTTTTTGAATTTGATTCAGTATTAAAGTCCCAAGTATGCACGAAATAATCAATTTCAATTATAGGGTTTAAAGTTAAATCATTATATGTATTAATCATGGAAGTTGGATCAAGATTGCCAGGTAATATATAAGAAACATCTATTATACTTTTACCAAGTGGATTTACCTCAGAATGAACCTTGCCCAACCAATCTACTCTGTATCCAATATCTCGTATAGTATTCAATATCTGAGATTTAATTAAATTAATATCAAATAAATTCATCCAAGAGTCGTAACATTGGGCCCAAGTTCGTAACTGTCCACTAATACATACAGCAATTCTCATAACTTATTCAATACCCATTTATAAAAATCATCTGTTGGGAAATGCCCATTATATGAAGAAAATGAGTCCCCGAAAACCCAAAGTTTATTCATGAAAAGTTTCCAATTTATTTTTAATTTTTTGCTTAATTTCAGTATCTATATCAGGTTTTAGTTTTAAAAACTTTTTATCCGATAATACATAATGTCCACAAATCTTTATCAATTCTTTTTTATTATCTTCTGGGTCAAAATCTTTATCAACCCATTTTTCCCATTGTTTTGATTCATAACAAATTTTATAGTAGTCTTCTATGTCATCACCCATTTCCTCTAAGTAACATAATGTTTCCAACTGACCAAATTGTGGTGCAATATTTATTGCATCCATCCCCAAATCAAATCTTAATTTATATTCATCAACAGATAAATAATCACCATTATGTTCTTTACTCTTTTTACCAAACTTATTACAAACTTTAATCATATCAGAGAATCTTTTTTCACCAAATTCACAGGTATTTTTAGAATTACCTAAGTCTAACCCAACACCAGATTGAACAACTGCATAAACTATATTTTCAAATATATTTGGATTTAATTTTTTCTCTAATAGAGATAATAACTTTTCTAATTCATCAACTTCAAATCTTCTTATGGATTCTTCTGTACCAACTTCGAATTTAACTTTTTTATTACCAACCTCATCATAGATAAAATTCATACAATCAATAGTGTTTTGTAATCCTAAATCAAAATCTTGATATGCTTTCCAGGGGTCAACGTGAATAATATCAAAATAGTTTGCGTCAAATAAAAATGAAGTTAATCCATCATCTTGTTTATTACCTTGACTCTCACCACCATGATCCCGTTGTATCACAACTCTATTATTTACATACTCAGAAAATTGTTTAGTTGTCCAATTATTTACATAACCACCATCATAATCAACTTGTCTTCTTGATGGTATAAAACCAACGATTGGATTATCTAATTCTATAACAGAATCAACAACATTTTTACTCATAGGGCCAATGAAATATTTAATCAATCTCTACTCCAGTATAAATTTTAAACTGTTCTTTTGCCTGGTATAACGCAATCTCTCTTCCTGTATCTGTATATGGTCTACCATCTATTAAAAAATTATCAGTCTTTACATCAACAGGAGTAGCATTAAAAATAATTTTATCTTCGAGTTCTTCTATTATATTCCAATTTTCTCTTGTAATAACCTCAAATCTAATACCCATAACATTACACGTATATTGAATTGCCTTACTAAAACCACCATTACCTATAATATATATTAAATCAAAATTATTTTTTTTAAAATATTTTTTTACTCCAACCCAATCTGTATTATATCCTTTTAAATAACCATCTTTGTTTACTACCGTATTGATAGAACCAATCTTTCTTGCCGAATCTTCTACTTCATCAACATAATCTAATGCTTCAATCTTAAATGGCATACTCAAAGCAAATCCTTTTATACCAAGACTCTTTACTGCTTCGATAGATTTTTTAATATCATCTGAATAAAAGGATTTATATATAGCATTCATATTAAGTTCTTTAAATTCACTATTAAAAAATACACAACCATTGTTTCCTGGATTAGAGGAAAACGAACAATATATTTTAGTTTCTTTATTAATCATTTAATTCCTGTAACATTTGTTTTGATTTAAAAAATAATAAATCTCCAAATTCTTTTTCATGTAGAGGGGACATATTCAAAAATATAAGAGAAGTAATAGTTTTAACCTTGTCTAAATCATATTCATTATCTACAATCCACTTTTCATATACTAACTTAAACCGTTCTAACTTAGAATCAGATTTATAATCATAAGTTACCATTTCACTATCACCATAACAAGAAAAGTTGCTACTGTCTTTCATTAACTTATATGACATTAAAATCCCACCATACATTTTGGATAAATCATAATAAACATCACCAACATCCTTTCCTGCAAAATCTTGTCTCCAATCCAATAAACAAAAGTCTCTATCTTCTGTATAAATAACATTATCAAACTGTAAATCTCCATGAAATAATTTAGTTGGTATTCCATCACTAAGACTACTCCAATCAAAATTATGTAACAAACTTTCAATAGTTTGAGCTTCAACACCATTAACTATATGACTACCCAAATAAGATTCATCTCTAACTGATAGAAACTTATCCAGTCTATCTTCCGTTTTATCTTTATAAAACTTTAAACAATCTTCTTTAATATCTACACTAACTGGTTTCCACATTTTATCTTTCATAAAATTTAAAAACTCTACCCAAACATCAATATCATTACAATCATACAAAGTACTACCTTCAACCCATTTATATGAATATAAAATTTTTCCACTATAACTTAACTTTGGAATTAAATCTTTTAATTCAGAAGACCTTTTTATCCGGCCTTTAATAAAATTTTCATCAGAAGATAATTTTATAAAATTATCATTAATTTTATATAAAAATTCACCATTAGTTTTTGGAATACTATAATCTACAGATTTTTCAAATACTTTTTTGGCTCTAAAATAATTATCAACTGTTCCTACATCATACCAATCAAAATTCTTACTTTTTATACTTGAATATTTATCAACATTATAATAAGCACTTACAATTTCATCACCCACCAACTGTTTCCAAAAGGTTTCATAATCATAAACTCCAGCCAGTCCTATAAAAGCATAATCATAACCATCCTTAGACTTATTCTTAAAATCAATTACACTTCCACCCTTAACATTTGCTGTAGAATATAATTCTGGTATACTTGTTGGATATAACCCTAACCAATTATAATCGGCTGATGGTAAATCATCTGTAACAACGGTATCTGCGGTTACCCAAATAAATGGTCGTTGTAAGTGTTTCTTTGCCTGACTAATTGAATATCCAGGTCCAGTTTCTTTTCCTTCATAGTTATCAACTGTAACATAGATAAAATTTCTATCAGGATGGGCTACATCACAATATTCTTTAACCATTTCACCTTTATATCCTAAAACCATAACAACATCATAATCTTCTGATGTTTTATCAATAAGATGAGATATAATTGCCTGGTTATTTAACGGTAGTAATCCCTTATTTATATGCTCTGAAAAATTCTCTAATCTACTGCCGATTCCTGCTGCTAATATACACAAGGCTGGTTTCATATGTTCATGTTCTATTTTACCACTGCCTCTACCAGAATCATCTGAAATTCTAATCACATCATCAACTTCGGGGGTAGAAACTTCTTGTAAAATTATATCAGTTATCGCTATGACTCTATGTTTCTTTGGTGGTTCTACGGTGAAGAATTCACCAGACTTCATTATTTTCTTCTCTACTACACCTTCATCATTTTCCAACCAAACTTCGGCAGTACCTTCAATTACATAATTTGTTTCTAATTTTTTATCATGATACTGATAGCTAGTTTTTGTTCCTGCATTTATATGGATTCTCTTATAACAATATTTATCATTTAGCTCTAACCACTCCTCTTTTCCCCAGGGTTTATATATTGTTTTCATGCTCTAATCCAACATTCCTATCAATATTAATAGCATACGCAGTGTTTCTATCACTATTCGATTTTTTATCATTTATAAGTATTCTGTCTCCCCCACCAAATCCCATTATCAATTGGTCGTAAAGTATTCCTGCTCTTTGTAATTGTTTAATCGTGGCTTCACGAGCACTCTCTTTTCTACCAGTAGTTATAATTATATAATACCCATTCCGATTCCAATCGTTAAGTATTTTTATAGTACCTGGTAGAATTTTCAATTCATAGTTTGGATCCTGGATTAATGTGGCATCACCACAATGTTTAACCAATGTCCCATCTAAATCACAAAATATAGTTTTACTCAATACCACTCCTCATTAAATTTTAGTAAATGATTTCCATTTCCACTTTCATCAAATACTTTAAAATCTGTATACTTCTTAAAATTAGATAAGAATATTGTTTTATTATCTTTTTTAATTTCTAAATAACTTATCTCACCTGTATAATATTGTCTGTCTTCAATTGGACACTCACCAAAGCCATAACCACAACCAACCCATAAGTAAGAATCTTTATACTCATCAACCATTTCCCCATCAAAGTAGGTTATAGATTCTTCAAACAAACCTTGATTTTCTTTTATCTTTATATATTTTTCCTTTAAATTACAAACAAAGTGTATTTTAAATGTATCGTGCATATACTTTGGATAAATATGTGTAAGTTTTTTTTCACCTGTTGTTGTCCATAATGTTCCGTCAACAAAAACATCTTTTATTTGTATTCCTAAATGTTTTCCATTTAATCCAACAACATATCCACCATACTTTTCATCTTTTAACGCAACTAAATCTGGCTTTATCTTTACTATAAATTCAAAACTATCACACAAATCAAACCTATTTGGTGGTGAAGTACATAGACCATTTTTATTGTTTGGTGGTATAAAATAAACATCGTCTTTATTAAGTATCATAATTTTATCTCCAAACACTCATTATACAATGGTTCTAATTCAGGAAATGTTTTACAGAAATCCGTTCCTCTTCTCTTATCGTGTTCTTGAAAAAATTTACCAAAATTATATCTATGATTCATTACTTGATTTTCTTTTTGTGGCCAAGTTGCAACTCTCCAATCCCATATTCTTTTTATTTTTTGAACTTCTATATCTGAATATCCAACATACTTATGTTCAAATGAAGGAATACTTAAATAGTCTGCCAATTGTGCCTGTTCAAATATATTTTTAGTCCATTTATCAGGTAAGACTTGTACAGTTTGATGTTCTGGATATCTTAAATAACTTGAATCTAAAAACACTGCAGATTTCCAATATCTATCTGAAGAACCATATTTTTCCTTTAATCCATATACACCTTCAATTAATTTATGATAATTAGGAACTGATAGTGCGTTATAAGTTGACATAATAGTTAGATTTACTCGTGGACATTTCTCTAATATCTTGTTCATATTATCCCAAAAACGATTAAACTCTAATCCATTTCTTGTATATTCTGCTTGTTCTCCCCAAGTATCAATTGATGTAAAAACAATAAACTCTCTTACTCTTTTCTCATCTTCAATTTTTTGTACCTTTTCTATAAACCTATCTATCAATTCATCAGGTACTCCCAAATTACTATTAATTGCTAATTGTAACTCTTTATTTGGATTTTTATTCTCAATAACATAGTCCAATACATTCCAAGTATCTTTTGATAATAGTGGTTCTCCTCCAGTTATTCTAAAAGTATGTAAATCTCTGTATAATTCTGGCCACCATTTCCAAAATGCCTCTACATATGGATTTTTTTCCCTATGTGGAATTGGCATTTTATCTTCTCTTTCTAACCACATATTATCATTAAAACTATCTGTAGTGGGATAACCACCATGTTGTTTAACTTCTTCCATCCAAGTAGATGAATATGCTGGCCCACAATAACTACATTTAAAATTACAAGCATTCGAAAAAGAAACCTCAACATATTTTGGATTGAAATCCTCTCTCCAATTAGACTGAGTTATTTCATCAAAATGTGGTAAAGACCAACTCTCAGAAGATTTAAAAACTCTATCTGAAAATCTATCTGACGTATCCTCTACATTCCAACAATAATCACACTCAACTGGTCGTTTACCCGTTAACATTTCATGTCTTCGTGTTTTTTTGTATCGTGTATTATGTAGAGCACTTGGATTTCTTTCAATTTCTTTCAAATTGGTTTTGTGTGTTCTTGGATGGTGACATGAATGATTATGACCAGATTGTAACTGAAGTGTTACTTGTGTCCATTTTGCCAAACACATACCTGAACCTACTTCATCGAGTTTTCGTTTGTTCTCTATATAAAAGGGATTATCTTTGGTTACATCTGTCATTAAAACCTCACATTAATTATCTTGTGTCTATTATAAATAGTATCAGTACTATCTATTTCATATCTCATTTCTTTCAAACCATATTCATCACCATCTATATCTATTATATTTTTTTGCATTTTCTTTTTATATATAACTTCGTTTCGAGCAGTTGCTTCTGGATCCCCAGCAAACTTTTGATCAACTATACCCTCATCATCATGATACATACACTCCATTGTTCCATATCTTCTATCTGGTACGATTGTGTTTGGAATTTTTGTAATATCCTCTTTAGTAACTCTTCCTTTTCCAATTACCAACTCACCATGATTTTCATTTCCACTCAAATCTAATATTTTTTCCATTCTATATGATTTATTTATATCGTAATGTAATACATTTTCACCTCTAAAATTAAACATCTTTAAAGATTGAAGTTTACCTTTAAACCAATGTGTTTTATGTGAACCTGGTGAATTTCTACCAATCCAAAAAGGAACTCGTCCATATCTTTTTAATGTATGGTCAACTGGTAAAATTGATTTTTGTTCGCCATATGTTTCATCATAAATTATATCATTAATAGAGATAGTTCTCGTTTTTTTATTTGTATTAACTTTCACATTAACTTTACTCCATTGATTTGGATATCTCTTCATCCAACCATAATACAATTCGTTTCTAAAATTCCAAAGTGCGTAAGAATATGCGTTAGAATTATTATACGATATATCAAAATCCCAACCCTTTTTAGATATAATTGGATATTTCAAATATGGGATTTCCTGTCCAATCATATGCTCTTTATTTTCATTCTCTATCTCACCATAAACAATCATTTCTATTTCAAAAGATTTATTTGGAATATGAATTAAACTATCACTTGGTGATACTTTTATATAAGTAGAATTTCCATCAAACTCCAATACCTTTGATCTACCAGGGCCCTCAATATAACTTGGTTTAAAATATCCTTTTCTTATACATCTCCAAAACAAGTCATCATCTTCCATTCCCCAACCCCAATAATTAGTATGATATCCGTTAACTTGTTCGAATTGTTCTGTAGTGAACACTACAACTCCACCAAAATAATGAATATCTCTTAATGTATTATCCCATTGTGATAGATAAGTTGCTATATGTTTTGGTGTATCGCCTGGATGTGAGTAATCTACATCATCATGTGGTAACATATCGACATCATGAAATGCCATATAATCACAACCATCTTCTTTTGCTGCTAAATATGCTACGTTCTTTGTCCCTGCACGATTAAACTTTTTATCATCTATTTGGTGTCCAATATAACACCTGAAGTCTATATTCCTATCGCCAAAGAACTTTTCCAAATGAGGTACTAATGTATCCAAATGTTTTTTTCTTACACCATCTCCATTATCTCGATATGGAATACATACACCTAACTTCATATTTTTTTATAACCTTCTAAATTCTCAATTGATAAAAATGTAAACTTTTTATCTTCTGTTTTAGAAATAGTTTTAAATATCAAAGTAGACAATCCATCTTCTTCTAAATTAGTTTTATTTTGTAACACCTCATTATAAAATCTAACTTGATTTGAACGAGTTGATTCAGATTTCCAGCTACCATCAAAATATCCTTCAGGTTTGTGTTTAATCATTTTAAATGTAGAATTTCTTCTAATAGGTATTGCTATTTTTTTTCGTTCAAGTTCAAGTTGAGATTTAGGTATACAATTATAAGTTACTGCCTGATAGCGTGGGTTTACTAAATTCATCACTTTCCCCTTTTCATATTGAAACGAAGTATTTAACTTTAAATGTTTAAAATCAAAATATAATTTTAACTTTTTTGAAGAACTATAGTCTCCACTATCACATAAATAACCCATACCTGGATTTTTGGAAAGCTCTTTAACTTCATTTACAGCAAGAGATTTATCCCAATAACAAAAATCTTTTATAAATCCACGAAAACTACGAATATCAACATCTTCCATTTCATCTATACCAGTACCAATGAAAAAGTTTTCTGGACTTAAATCTAACAACTCATCAATAATTAATGTACCTTCAATTTCTTTTCCATCTTGATACATCATTAATACGCCAGATTCTTTTTCATAAGTTATTACAATCTGTGTTAAACGTGAATAATCATAATTGGAATCAATTTGAAGTAAATTTTTTCTACTATCCCAACACTCAAATTTATAACGATTGAATGAATTAAAACTTATTGACGTATTATATCCTGGTATAGAAAATACAGAATACTCGTCATAAGGTTTTTCATAATCACAAATTATCTCATCTGGTTTAAATGTGATTTGTATGGTAAAATCTTCTCTTACATTTATAATATTTGGACATTCAACATAACTTCTATCTCCGTGTAGATAAATACCAGAAGTTAAATGTTTTGGTACTTCATAATATTCAAAATCAGTAAGAACATTAGTTTCTGTTAATCTCATTAATAAATCATCATCTTCAAAACCCCAACCCCAATATTCATTTGAATATCCATTTACTTTTTCAAATGTATCTACTGGAAACATAGTTACGCCACCAAAATAAGTTTTGAATAATTCTCTTTTAGAATTTGTGAAATCTGTGGCAAGGTGAAGTGGAACTTCCGAATAAGAATAATCTACATCTACGGGTAACATATCAAGATCATGAAATACTACATAATCACATTGTTTTCTTACAGCATGTTTAAAACCGATATTTAATAATTTACCTCTATTAAATGGTAAATCATCGGCCTGTTCAACTATGATTAATTCATAATCTTGATTTTTTAGATAATTT
>Ga0209089_10000712_pt1 | contig 30131 bp, 31 predicted proteins | sample ArcticOcean_MG_C_FD_187431 | JGI IMG/M metagenome (GOLD analysis project Ga0209089, IMG submission 187431) | Marine microbial communities from western Arctic Ocean - ArcticOcean_MG_CB2_150 (SPAdes) (version 2) | ecosystem: Environmental > Aquatic > Marine > Oceanic | place: Arctic Ocean: Canada... | reverse complement strand
CGGATACTAAAATCCAAATTTCTAAAATTTTAGTATCTAATATTAACAAGAGTAGAAAACTCGAAATTGATAATGATATTATTACTGATGATCCTGAAGAAATTTTCAATAATACTAATATAGACATCGTTGTTGAATTAATGGGAGGAATTAACCCGGCATATTCTTATGTTCTAAAATGTATAGAATCAAACAAATCTATAATAACTGCCAATAAAGATCTTATAGCTAGTCACGGCAAAGAGTTGTTCTCAAAGGCCAAATCAAATAATGTCTCTATTTTATTTGAAGCTGCAGTCGCTTCCGGAACTCCAATCATTTCTACACTAACAAGAGATTTGTCATATTCAAATATTACCTCAATTAGGGCGATAATAAATGGAACAAGCAATTTTATTCTTTCCGAAATGGAAGAAAAAAACTCTGAATTTAATGATGCTTTAAAATTAGCGAAAGACTTAGGATACGCTGAACCGGATCCAACAAATGATATTGAAGGATTTGATGCGAGATATAAATTGGCAATCTTGTCATCCTTATCATTCAATACAGAAATTGATTTCAACGATCTTTATGTAGAAGGAATCACAAATATTGATTCTATAGATTTTCAATATGCAAAAGAACTTGGATATTCAATTAAATTATTAGCTATTGCAGAAAAAAGCGAGCAAAATATCTTGGCAAGAGTGCACCCAGTAATGATCGAATTAAATTCTCCTTTGGCAAAAATATCAGGAGCCATGAATGCTGTAGAAATAAAAGAATCAATGTTAGGGACTCTGATAATTCAAGGGCCAGGTGCTGGAGCATCTCCAACATCTTCAGGATTGCTTAGTGATTTTATAAGTCTATTAAAAAATAAAAACAGGCTATCCGACAATGTCCCAACCCTTAATAAAAAATTCAATATAGTTAAAATAGAAAACCTAGAATCAAGGTTTTATTTAAGATTTATAGTGGCAGATCAAGCGGGCGTTTTATCAAAAATGTCTAATATTTTGGGTGAGGAAAACATATCAATAGCTTCAGTCATACAAAAAGAAAATATTAACTTAGATGGAAAATGGGCAGACTTAGTATTTATGACTTACAAATCTACCCAATCATCTATAAATCAAGCACTGAAAAAAATAAATGGACTATCAATAGTAAAAGAACTAAAAAGTTTAATTAGAGTAGAATGAAAAATCAAAGAAGTGGTCTTATTTTTCTTCTTCTTGTGTATTAGTATCAGAAAGATTAAGTGAATCAATTCCTCTTCTTACTTGCCCTAAAATCTCTGCCAATCTTTCTTCAAGATCAAATAGAACTTCTTTAGAATAGTTATTGGCACCTTCTTTCTTGGAAAAAATCTGCTGGTCTGCAGAATTAATAACATTTTCAGCTTTTTGTTCAGCTCTTTTAATAATATCTTCTGCTTCATTTTTACTTTTTTTAATAATTGATTCAGATTTTTTATTTGCTTCTAAAGTAATAGATGATTCTTCAACTAATTCTTCATATTCTTTTTGGCTTTTAGAACTAATATCTGAAGATTCTCTATTAGCAGAATCAACAATCCTTTGAGATTCCATGTTTGCCTGTGCAAGGATACTATTCTTTTGATTTATAATCTCTTTTGCTTCTTGTATATCTTGCGGTACCAAGTCAGAAACTTGATTAGCAAATTCATCTAAGCGAGATTTATCTAACATCACTTTATTTCCAAATCCCGGAACTTTAACTCCGGTTTTTATCAAATCACTAATTTTTTGTAACAAATCATCGTTAAGCATTTTAAACTCCTTAAAAATATATTACTTGAATTTTAAATTTAATGCATCAATAACATTATTAGGAGCAAGGCCTGAAATATTACCTCCAAGCTTTGCTACTTCTTTTATTCTACTTGAAGAAACAAATTGAAATTCGAGAGAACTCATTAAACAAACAACATCAATATCACTTTGTAATTTTTTCCACATAAGAGCCATTTCAAATTCCAATTCAAAATCAAATCCTGCTCGTAATCCTCTCAAAATAAATTCTGCTTTTTGATTTTTCGCAAATTCTACGGCTAATCCTGAAAAAATCACAACATCAACGTTCTTAATTTTATTACTCAATGAGTCAATTAGCAAATCTACCCTTTCGTCAGCTGAAAAAAGAACATTTTTGTCCGGCTCTGAATAAACAGCAACTGTTAAATGATCAAACAATTTGGACGCTCTTAATATGAGATCTAAATGCCCATTGTGGACAGGGTCAAAGGTACCTGGATATATTCCTTTCATTATTCACCGTTCTTTTTTAAAAATATAATTTTAGTATCGCCTTTTGATCTCTCATAATAATCATACAATCTATTGTTATAGATAAAATCAAAAGATTTATTTCTCATTTCAAAAATTATAACTCCATTATTATTCAAAATTTGCTTAAATTCAATTTGTTCTAATATTTTATTATATTCTTTTGAATTATACGGAGGGTCAATAAATATGTGTGATCCATTGATTTGTGTGTTATTTAGAATAGACATTACAGATTTACATATAACCTGTGATCTATTAGTCATATTTAATTTATCTAAGTTTTCAGATATCTTTCTACACAAAGTCCTATTTCTTTCTACAAAAATAGCTTTTTTAGCTCCTCTACTTAAAGCTTCTAATCCCATAATTCCGGTTCCAGAATATAAATCAATAAATGTTGACTCTTCATTTATGCTTTGAATTCTTGAATCTAGCATAGAAAATATCGCGAGTCTCACAGATTCCATTGTAGGTCGCAGGTCAGATGACTTGTCAAATGTCATCCTAGAGCCTTTTAATATTCCTGCAGAAATCCTAATATTCATTATTTAATCTTAATTTAAAGATATTAAATCATTCATTGATACAAAATAATATATAAAGATCGTTCATTTTTTTAATTTTTCATATAACAAAAACCATTCTTTAATCTACAATATATTTATTAATAAATCTGGAAACAAGAAAATGGAAGATATCACTAGCGAAATACAAAATATTAAATCCGGAATGGTAGTAACAGCACATCCAGACGACGCAGAATATGGATGCTCTGGTACAGTAGCAAAACTAACTAATTCAGGGGCAGAAATGGTTTACGTTTTATGCACAGATGGAAGTAAAGGGACTGAAGACAAAAACTTAAGTCCTTCTGAACTTGCTGGAATCAGAAAAAACGAACAATTAAACGCAGGCAAAGTATTAGGGTTGAAAGATGTAGCTTTTCTAGGATATCCAGATGCATACTTAACTCCTTCTCTAGATGTAAGAAAGGATATAGCAAGACAAATAAGAATTCATAAACCTGAAATTTTAATATGCCAGTACCCATTGAGAAATCTAGATGGATCATGGGGGTTTGGGCATCCTGATCATATAGCAGCAGGAGAAGCCGCAATGGCAGCAGTCTTCCCTACAGCAAGAGATCATAAAACATTCCCTGAATTATATGACGAAGAAAAACTTGAGCCTCATAAAGTTGAAGAGGTATGGATCATGGGACATCCTGACCCAGATATTATTATAGATATCACTGATACTATGGATCAATCTATCGATGCTCTTTATAGCCATGTATCTCAGATGGGAGGACGGACAAAAGCTGAAGTAAAAGAAAGAATAGGGGAATGGAGAAAAAACAGAGGAAGAGAAGAAGGCATGACATATGCCGATACATATAAAAGAATTTCCCTTAGAAGATAATTATTTGCAAATAACTAAAATCTAAACTAGTCTATTATTAAACAAATCATAAGGACAGGTTAATATGGAATTTGAAGGCGTATATCCAGCAATAATAACACCTCTAAATACCGAGAATAAATTTAAGGAAAAAGAATTTAGAAAAGTTGTTGAATTTAATATAAATTCTGGAGCTAATGGATTTTGGGTTTCAGGCGGTACTGGTGAAAGTATTTATATTTCTCCAAATGAAATAAAAAATGTTATCAAATCTGCTGTTGATCAAAGCCAAGACAGAGCCAAAATCATTGCGCATGTCGGTTCTATTACAACAAAAGAATCTCAAATATTAGCAGAATCAGCTGCCAATTCTGGAGCACATGCAATATGCGCTGTCCCTCCATTTTTTTACAACCCCAATTTGCAGACTATAATAAAACATTACAAAGCAATATCTGAAGCATCTGGCAATCTACCATTTTTTGTCTATAATTTACCTCAATCTACCGGTACAGAAATAACTCCATTAATGATGAGTGAAATCAAGTCTGAAATCCCTAATACAGCAGGATTAAAACATTCCGGTCCAAAATTCACTGATATGAAAGGTTTTATAAATTTAAATCTTTCTTGTTTTATTGGTAATGCAAATCTTATGTTACCAGCATTAACATTGGGTGCTTCAGGATGTATAGACGGACCTTTAAATGCAGCACCTGAATTATGGGCAAATATTTGGAATGCATTTAAAAAAAATAATTTACCCGAAGCTATTGAAGCTCAAGAAAAAGCTATAAAATTTTCTAACGTAATAAGAGATTTTGACATGCACTCTTCTATTAAAGAAATAATCTCTTATAGATTGAAAATTGATTGCGGGAGCCCAGTTTTACCTCTACCTCAATTAACCAAAAGTGAAAAGTCAGAATTAATTTCTGAAGTAAAACAAATGAATATTATTGATATAAGTTAAGAGAGCTAATTTTGTACGAAATAAATTTGAATAATAAAACAGCTTTAATTTTTGGATTCTCAAACCATAGAAGTATAGCATGGCATACTGCAAATAAATTATATCTTGCAGGAGCAACAATAATTTTTTCTGTATATGGAAAAAAAATGAAAGAAAATCTTTTGAAAACTACAGCAGATTGGAATTATACTCCTGAAATCATCGAGTGCGATGTTTCTAGTGATGATGATATAAATTCATTGTTCACAAAAATTGAAAAATCAAATCAAAAAATTGATATGTTAGTTCACAGTATCGCTATGGCTGATAAAAACGAATTAGGCGGAGACTACTTGTCTTTGAGTAGAGAAGGATTCAAACTAGCGATGGATATCAGTGCTTATTCATTTGTTGCTTTGTGCAAAGGTGCAAGGAATATAATGAACAATGATTCAAGTATAATTACTTATACTTTTCAAGCATCAGAAAAAGTATTTCCTGGATACAATGTGATGGGAACTGCTAAAGCTGCTCTAGAACATGAAGTTCGCCAAATAGCATTTACATTAGGAGAATCTAATATAAGAGTTAATGCAATATCCGCAGGTCCTTTAGATACAATATCTTCAAGAGTTATCCAAGGCTATAAACATATGAAAAGTGCTGCGTCAGAAAGATCTCCACTGAAACGAAATATTACTTTGGAAGAAGTTGCAAATTCAGCTTTATTTTTACTTTCAGATATGAGTAGTGGAATCACAGGAGAAACATTGCATGTTGATTCAGGATATAACATAATGGGAATCTGATTTATTAATTGCTATACTAAAATATTAAATTAAAGGTCATAATTAGCAACATGGACAAATGGGTAAAAATAATAATAGATTCTTTAAAAGAACATAATATTTCTGTTATAAGTTATGTTCCAGACATCAGTATTGATAAAGTCACAAAAGAAATTGAATCAGACCCCTACTTCAAAGTAATTCCTGCAAGTAGAGAAGAAGAATGTATTGGAATAGCATCTGGATCATATGTCTCAGGAGTAAATTCAGCGATTTTTATGCAATCTAGTGGATTTGGTAATTGTATTAATGCATTAACAAGCTTAAATCTTCCTGCACGAATCCCAATTCCTATATTTATTAACCTAAGAGGAGAAATAGGAGAATTTAATATAGCGCAAGTAACGATGGGAAGGTCTACCAAACCTATTTTAGATGTTTTAAACATTCCGCATGTCACTCTTAATAATGATATAAACTTAGAAAAAAAAGTGTCCGGTAATATTACGCTTTGTTATGCTTCTAAAATTCCTTTGGCTATATGTATATCTCCCCTTTTACATGGAGGTAAAATTGCTTAGATACGATTTGATGAAAAATATACTTCAAAATAGTGAAAATTCTCCAATAATCTCAAACTTAGGGCCAACCTCTGATGAATTATGGCACTTAACTAAAGAATTAGAAATACATCCAAGAGAACGAAATTTTTATACATACGGATCAATGGGATTATGTTCATCAATTGCACTAGGTATATCTATAAATACTACGGAAAAAGTTATTTCAATTGATGGCGATGGCTCTTTGTTGATGAATTTAGGAACCCTCTCAACTATAGGTAGAATTTCACCGGCAAACCTAATTATAGTAGTTTGCGACAATGAAATGTGGGCCCAAACTGGTTACCAGCCAACAGCAACGGCATTTAATACTGATTTAGAAAAAGTTGCTAAATCTTGTGGATTTAAAAACACTTTTAAATGTACTAATATAAATGAATTCAAAAATACTTTCAGTAAATCTTTAAATCTAAATGGGCCAACTATGATTGTTGCAAAAACAAAAGAAACTGGTGAATTCCCTGAAGTCACACCTGTAGAACCTGAATTCACAGTATATAGATTTAGAAACTCTATGATGAATAATAATGAGGCAAAACTATGAATCCTTCAGTAGCTTTTTACAAAGGGGATTTTGTTCCTTATGAAAATGCAAAACTACACATTACAACACATGCCTTACATTACGGAACATCTGTATTTGAAGGAATTCGTGGTAATTGGAATGAAAAAGAAAATACTCTATTTGTTTTTAGAATGAAAGAACATTTTGATAGACTTTTAGAAGGATGTAAAATGCTTATGATGAATATTCCTTACAATTCTGATCAATTATGCAATATTACTTTAGAGTTATTAGAGAAAAATAAATTTAAAGAAGATGTTTACATTCGTCCGTTAGCTTATAAAAGTGCAGAAGTTGTTGCAAACTTGAAATTACAAGACTTGGAAAGTGACTTTGCTATGGTTGCGGTGCCATTTGGACTATATATTGATTCAACTAGAGCAATTAATTGTTGTACTTCTTCGTGGAGAAGAATAGAAGATACCATGATCCCTACAAGGTCTAAAATAGGAGGCCATTATGTAAATAGCATCCTAGCAAAAACAGAAGCAACTTTATCTGGATTTGACGAAGCAATATTCCTAACAGAAAGCGGATACGTTTCAGAAGGGGCAGGAGAAAATTTATTTCTAATAAAAGATAAAACTATTTTTATCCCTCCAGTATCTGATAATAATTTATCTGGGATAACAAGAGATTCAGTCATTAAGTTAATAAAAAATGAATTAAATTTAGATATAGTAGAAAGACAAATAAGAAGATCAGAAATATACCTTGCCGACGAATTATTTTTAACAGGCACAGCTGCTCATGTAACTGCAGTAGGGTCTTTGGATAGTAGATCCATAGGATCAGGAAAAGTTGGCCCGATAACAAAATCAATTCAAACTTTATATTTCGATTGTGTAACTGGTGATTTTAAAAAATATATTAATTGGTGTACCCCAACAAATAAGAACTTATGATAAAAAAATTATTAGAATTAGTTAAATATAAAACTAAATATATCATTCCAAAAGATGAATATAACTCATTAGAAACTAGGATTGGAGGAATAATTTCAGATTCTGAAGAATTAAATAATATCAAATTTCATAATATGGAATTCCCTCCCATAAAAAATCATGAAAAACAATAATTTCTCATATACCTCAATATCTGATCTTTCTAAATTGATACAAAGCAAAGATGTATCTCCTGTGGAATTAACTAATTTTTTCATTGAAAAATTAGTTAATGAAGGCCCGTCATACAATGCTGTTGCACATATTAACGAGAAATCTGCAATGGAACAGGCAAAAAATGCAGAGAAATCAATTTTAAACAATGAATATTTAGGACCTCTACATGGTATTCCTTTTGCAGCCAAAGATTTATTAGCGACAAATGATGGGAGCCCTACTTCATGGGGAGCAAAACCTTTGATTAAACAAAAATTTGATATTGAATCTACTATAATAACTAATCTTAAAAATTCTGGCGCTATTTTATCTGCAAAGACTTCAATGGTAGAATTTGCAGGAGGCATGGGATATCAACAACCTGACGCTAGTGCATTTGGCCCAGGAATAAATCCTTGGAACAAATCTTATTGGAGCGGTGGATCTTCAAGCGGTTCAGGATCAGCTGTATCAGCTGGGTTAATTCCTTTTGCAATTGGTTCTGAAACATGGGGGTCAATTCTAACTCCTGCAGCAAATTGCGGAGTCACGGGATATAGACCAACATTTGGAATTGTAAGCAGGTTTGGATCAATGGTTTTATCATGGACTTTAGATAAAATCGGCCCATTAGCACTATCTGCTGCAGATACAAATATTATTGCCCAATCAATTATTGGGAAAGATAGTAATGACCCATATTCAGTAAAAACAATTTATGATACTAATAAAAAGCTTCCTCCAAATTTGAAAATCGGAATTCCTAAAGGTATAGACTCCAATATACAAAATGAAGTCAAAGACAATTTCCGTATATCTCTTGCGAAATTAAGTGAGAAATTTGAAATTATTGAAATAGAATTACCCGACATTCCAACTAGTGCAGCAACAAGAACAATTTTATCAGCTGAAGTTAGTTCTGCATTTGAAGAAATTTTTGATAAAGGGTTACAGACCAAATTAAACGCAAAAGAAACACATTATTCTGTTTTAAGTACAAACACTGTATTAGCAAAAGATTACATAAAATCTTTGAGAATACAGAATATGCTAAACGAAAAAATGAACAAATTATTTTCTGAAGTAGACATTATTATAAGCCCCGTAAAGCCAAAAACCGCATCTCAAATAGATGAAAATTTCAGATGGGCTACTAGAAAAGAATTTAATGAAGAACATCCGATTTCTCTTGTTGGCGCTATTGGAAATTTAATTGGCCTACCTGCTATCAGCATACCTAATGGATTTGATGAAAATGAGTTACCTACAAGTATTCATTTTATTGCAAACAGCCATCAAGATGATCTTGTAATCAAAATTGCTGAATATATTCAAGCCACAACAGATTGGCATAATAAACATCCAAATTAAAAAGTACTTATTTTATCGATATCCATTTCAATCGATATATTATCAAACCATTCAACTACTTCTTTATGCAATGGTATTCCATTTTTAATTCTATCAGCCTCATTCTCAAATTCCATAATCCCCGGATATATAACTCTTTCAGATTCAGAAATTGACGGAGTATCAAGTAATTTTGATAACATCAAATCCATATTATTAATAAATTGAGTATATTCAGTAAAAGATTCTATATTAAATGCTGCGAAAAAATGGCATAGATTCCCTTCTGAATCAATCATGTTTGGCACATTTCCAGATAAAATTGTACAAAGAATTTCTACAAATAACGAGAGTCCGTAACCCTTATGAGATCCTTGGTCTCTATTCCCTCCGAGTGGCAATAGAGGTGGAATATGAATGAAATCTTCAGAAGTTTCAATGCCAACAGATTCCATAATTGGATTACCTTTATTATCAGCTATTGAACCTGAACTTAATTTTGTACCATTTCGAGCAACGAGCCTAACTTTATTACCTGCAATTGAAGACATAGCTGCATCAAACAAGAAATAAGGATATGTATTTGATGGTGCTGCCAAAGAAATAGGATTGGTTCCAGTTCTTGTTTCTGCAGCAAAAGTCGGTAATACCAAAGTCCCACCAGCTGTTAAACAAATTCCAACCATCCTATTATCTGCAGCTATCATAGCATGGTGACCAACCGCTCCTATATGCCCACTATTAAATAAAGTTACAACACCAACGCCTGTCTTTTTAGCTTTTCCAATCGCTAGTTTCATAGCATCTGGGCCTTGTAAAATACCAAGTCCATTATCACCATCAATATTTAAATTGGAAATGTTTTCCTTTACAATTTTTATTTTAGGTTTAGGGTTAAGTTTTCCTGATTTATAATCTTTAACATAAATTCTAAGCATATTTGAAACGCCATGTGTGTCTACACCTCTTAAATCAGTAGATACTAATACATCCGATCCAATTTCAGCTTGATAATCAGGAACGCCACATTTAATAAAAATTTGACGAACAACTTGTCTCAAAGAAGTAGAATCTACTCTTATTTCATCAGATTTCGGTGTTTTAAATTGATCTAACATAAAATCATTTTATATTTTGATTTAATTCATAGACTCTCTAATTTTTTTTATCACAATGCCAACTTCAACATCGTCAACATTTAATGGGTCAAATATTATTTCATCTGGATGTATTAAATTACTTATAAATATTGGAGAATCCCCTTCACTTAATCTTTGAATCACATCTTTTACAGTAGGCCCTTGCCATTCTTCATTGAAAAATATTGAAGCATTAGGTGTTAAATAATCATCTTTATCATGTTTTAATTCAACATCTAATCCAGGAGTTTCACTAAAAGCATCTACAACTTTTTGACTACGATTTCTAAATTGTGCCATTTCAGCTTCTTCATCCTCATTAACAAAATTATGCAATGCAGTTAATATACCGACTATTTCCTCTTTTGCTACTTTTGCAGACCTTCCCAAGAATTGGTGAGGAGAAGCATTTGCGAATGCTGCATTAATTAAATCTTTTTTACCTGATAACAATCCAGTCCCCTGAGGTCCTCGAATTCCTTTACCTCCACTATGTATAACTAAATCTGCACCCATTTTGTGATATTTAGACAAATTCTCTCTTGGGGGTAACATAGAAGCAGCATCTACAATGACAGGAACTCCTCTTGAATGAGCAATTTCTGTAACCTTGTCCAATGGAAGTGCATGTTTTGATGTTCCTGGTGAAAAAAGATATGCTACTGCCGCAGTTTTATCTGAAAAAGCAGCTTCCAGTTGCCATTCATGACATCTTTTGCCATCTCCTATTTCAACAAACTTAGCTCCGGCAGCTCTATAACATTGATCATAAGGAAATCTGTGTGATCTTTGAATAATAATTTCATTTTTCATTCCTTCTGTGTCAGGAAGTTTTGCCATCTTAGCCGGATCATCTCCAGCTATCACTGCGCACGCTTGTAATAATAATCCTCCAGCTGAGCCACTTGTTACCAATCCTGATTCAGCGCCAGTAAGCTCTCCAATCATTTTGCCTGCAGCTTTATTTAATTCATCCATATCAAGCATAACTGTGGAAGCTTCAATCATTATTTCTGTAACTTCTGACCTTAATTTAGATCCTCCAAATTTTGTGGTGGAACCCGCTGCACTAATTCCTTTTCTTACGCCTAATCTTTCGTATAATTCATCTAATTTACTCATAAAATATCTCCTCTTAAAATAGTAATAATCTAATTAACTTAAAGCAATACATATGAAAGGATGTTTATTGATATATCCTTGTTATATAACATAATAGCTTATTTTCGATTTTGAATAATCGCTGCTTTATAAGTATTTTTAAGTAACATAGCTATAGTCATTGGCCCTACTCCGCCGGGAACAGGGGTAATTGCTTTCACAAAACCTATCATTGACTGATAATCTACGTCACCAACTAGTCTGAATCCAGATTTTTTAGAATTGTCTTCTACTCTGTTTATCCCTACATCAATAATTACAGAATTTTCTTTAACCATATCAAGTGTTAAAAAATTAGCGCTCCCAATTGCTGCCATTACAATATCAGCATTTTTTGTGTATTCTGAAATATTTTTTGTCCTGGAATGACAAATCGTAATAGTTGAATTGAAATTTTTCATTTTTTGCACAAACAAATTACCTAATGGTATTCCAACGATATTACTTCTTCCAATTATAACAATATTAGAACCTTCGACATTAATATTTGTCCTGTTAAGCATTTCAGATATCCCAAAAGGAGTCGCAGGAATAAATCTTGGTTGGCCTAAGCTAACCAATCCAACATTAAACGGATGTAATCCATCTACGTCTTTAAGTGGATCTATAGAATATATAATTTTTTCTTTATTAAAATTTTCAGGCAACGGTAATTGAACTAATATTCCGTTTATGTATGGATCATTATTTAGATCATTGATCAAATTAATCACAGATTCTGTTGTATCTGATGTAGAGAATTTATAGTCTTCAGCATGCATGCCTATAGATAGGGCAGATTTTTGCTTATTTCTAACATAAACTTGCGACGCTGCATCATCTCCAATTAATATAACTGCCAATTTAGGTATTATATTATGATCATTTTTTAATTTGGAAACATCAACAGATATTTCAGATCTTACTTGAGCAGATATTACTTTGCCATCAATTATTTGTGATTTCACTTGAATCCCTTACATACAATTTAAAACAGAGATTTTATAATAATGTTAAAAAAGAATAAACACAAGATTTGATAGTTACAGGAACAGATTTAATAGAAATAGATAGAGTTTCCAAAACTTTGGAAACTTATGGTGAGCGATTTACAAAAAGAATTTTCACTAAACATGAAATAATTTTTTGCAATGGAAAACCAAACTCTTTTGCAGGAAGATTTGCTGCAAAAGAAGCAGTAATGAAGCTTCTTGGAACAGGGGTAAGAGGAGTTGGATGGAAAGAAATTGAAGTACATAGAGTAAGAGGGTTTAAGCCTACAATCAACCTATACCGCAGAGCAAAGCTAGTCGCTGAAAAACAAGGCATAATTAATATTGAAATTTCAATCTCTCATTCGAAAACAATGGCATTAGCTGTTGCGATTGGTGAAATAAAATAAATACATAATGACACATTTTGAAAAAATCACTACCCACCAAGAAATAATTGAAATTGAAAAAAACACAATTAATAATGGGACAAGCGTAGCAACTTTGATTTTGAGAGCAAGTGAAAAAATTTCTGATCATATAGAAAGAACCATCAATAAAGATAGTAAAATTCTTTTTATATTAGGTAAAGGTAAAAATGGGCAAGATGGTTATGGGGTATTTAATAATCTGATAAACAAAAATTATAACTGTTCAATATTATTTGTTTTTACTAAATCTGATTATTCAGAATGGGAAATTAATACTGAGCTATCAGGAAAAAAATCTTATTACTTTGAAGATTCTGAAGATTACAAAAATGTAATTAACACATGCGATATTATTGTGGACGGGATTTTTGGGACAGGTCTTAACAGACCAATTGATGGGAAAATTCAAAAATTAATATATTACTTAAATAAGTTAAACAAACATGTCATATCAATTGATATTCCTTCAGGATTGTCAGAATCTAATTTAAAGATATCAGAAAAAAACACAATTATTGCTTCTAAAACTCTATCATTAACAGCTATCAAGCAATCGTGTTTAAATATCAATACAAATAAATATGCTAATCAAATAATAAATTTAAATATAGGAATTACAGAATTCCCTGATACGTATTTAGGAAAATATTTAATAAACAGAGAATATGCGACGAAATTTATTCATGAAAAAAATAAATATGGTAGTAAAAGAGACTCTGGAAATACAACCATAATTGGTGGGTCAATTAAATTTCCAGGCGCAATTCTAATGTCTGCTAATGCATGCATGGAAACTGGAATTGGTTTAATTAGTTTATGCATTCCTAATAATATATATACAATTATTGCAGGTCAAATCCCAGAAGTATCATTAGATATTTTAGAAAATCCTGCTAAAAATATAACCATTCGTAATATATCTGAAATAATAAAGAAAAAAAGATTAGATTCCATATTGATTGGCCCCGGCATGGAAACAAATAAATCTACAATAAATGCTATGGAATATTTCATTCATAATATTCATATTAATAATTTAAACGGATTAGTTATTGATGCAGATGGTATAAACTGTTTGTCAAATATTGATAATTGGTGGAAAAGCAAATTACCAAAAAATACGGTGATAACCCCCCATATAAGAGAAATGTCTAGATTAACAAAATTAAACATTGCTGATATTGAATCAAATCCATTTGAAATAATAAGTCATTATTCAAAAAAATGGAAAACAACCATTGTTTTGAAAGGACCTTTGTCATACATAAGTGACGGGAATAACACGTACGTTTTAAACCATCCTAATCCTGCAATGTCAAAAGGTGGTACAGGAGATGTATTAGCAGGACTTATTAATGGATTTTTAGCTCAGCAATCAAATTCGTTATGTAGTTCTATATTAGGAGTGTCATTATTATCCTTAGCAGGAGAATGGTCAAAATTAAAGCATGGAATCTTAGGGTCCAGTGCAACAAAATTAATTCAAGGAATTAAAGAGATCAATAAGAATGCATAAAAATAGTAAATCATTTCAAGTACAAAAAATGTTTGACCAAATAGCAGGAAATTATGATTTGATGAATTATATAATGTCATTAGGTAATCATAAAAAATGGGAGCAAGAATTAATCAGTTCAAATATAAATAAAAACATAAAAATATTGGATATAGCATGCGGAACAGGATCACTTACAAAAGAATTAATAAAAATCACATCGCAAAAAAATGTGATTGGGCTAGATTTTTCTGAATCTATGATCTACTTAGCTCAAAATAAAAATATTAACAATTTAATTCTAGGTGATAGTCATCATATTCCAGTTAAAAGCAATACTTTTGAATTAATCACTATTGCTTATGGAATCAGAAATTTTGAAAATTTAAGTAATGCTTTAAATGAAATTAAAAGATGTTTAAATAAAAATGGAACTTTGAAAATCATTGAAATCATAAAACCAAAAAACACATTGAGATCTCTTGTTTTCAAAATTGGGTTTAATGTCTTTGCTCCAATATTAGGAATGATTATTTCAAGAAATATAAAAGCTTACAGATATCTACCTAAATCAGCAAATCTATTTTTATCAAAAGATTCGCTTTATAATCTTTTAGATTCTCATGGATTTAAGAATATAAATATCAAACAAAAATTGTTTGGATCAGTGATACTATTAGAAACAAGTGTTTGAATCAATTTAAATTGATTCTTTCTGCTAATAATTTATTAGATAATTCATCATAAAAACTACTAGCTGCATTTCCTACAAATTTCCTTAAAAAAGAAACTTTGGGCTTAAATAAAACTATATCTTTAGAACATTTACCAATTTTAGAAGCATAATTTATGGCAGTATTGATATCTCCAATTTCATCAATAAGGCCTAACTCTTTTGCTTTAGGTGCCCAATAAATTTTACCATCAGCAATTTCTTTTATTGTAGCAATATCTTCTTTCCTGCTCTTAGATACTATTTGAATAAATCTAGTGTAATAGTCGTCAATAAATTCTTGAAGATACACAGAATCATTTTTAGTTTGTTTTCTCCAAGTTGATCCGGAATCTTTGTATTCTCCTGTTTTATTAACATTAATCTTAACACCTAATTTATTTAATAAATCAGATAAAACAGGCCTTACAGAAATAACTCCAATAGATCCTAAAATCGATGCTTCTGATGCAATTATTCTTCTTGAAGCACAAGCAACAAGATAACCTCCGGAAGCACCCAATCCTTGAACATAAGCTATCACAGGTTTTGTTTTATTTAGTTCATTTAATGAGCTGAAAATTAAATCTGAGTCAGTCACTCCTCCGCCAGGAGAATTAATATCTAATATTAATACTTTTATAGATTTATTTTTTTTGATCTTCAAAATCAAAGGATAAATTTGATCGTATTTAATATTGGATCCAATAGTTCCATGTATTTTTAATATACCAATTTTTCCTTTTCTAAAAATCCTAAGCATAATTTGATCTAATATGAAATTCTGAGATAATAAAATATAAATTATTTATATGGAGTATCTTATTTGAAAATATGAAAAAAATCTATGATAGAATTTCAGCAGGAGGATTAGTTTTCAAAAAATTAAATAAAACTATTTTTTTTGTAATATGTTACAAAAAAAATACAGACAAATGGTATCTACCAAAAGGTACGCAAGAACTAGGAGAAGAAATTAAAGACACCGCAATTAGAGAAGTTAGTGAAGAAACAGGCTTGAAAGTTAGTATAATTCAATATCTTTCTGATATTGAATACTCGTTCCTAGAAGAAAAAAGGTTAATTAATAAAAAAGTAAGTTATTATATTATGAATCCAAAAGGAGGATCATTTGATGAACACGACAATGAATTTGACAATGTTATTTGGGCTACTAAAAACCAATGTTTAAATCTATTAAAATATGAAAATGAAAAAAAATTGGTTGCCGCAACTTGTGAAATTGTTGGGAAACATGAATGAAGAAAAATTTACATATAATAATATATTGTTAACCACAGGCGAAATTACAGGTAAAAAAATTACTTTAAAAAATAAAAACCTAAATGATTTTGCTAAAGATTATTTATGGAGAACAGATCCTGAATTATCCACTTTAGATGCATCTTATCCACTAGAAATGTCTTTCAAATCATTCATAAAGGCTTACAAATCTGAAATAAAGAAAAGTGAAAAAAACACTGTAAGATTTTCAATTTTTTCAAATGATGATAAACACATCGGTAATATCATGTTTTATAACATTAATCATTTTTCAAAATCAATGGAATTAGGCATAATGATAGGCGATAAAAACTATTGGGGAAAAGGCTACGGATCAGATACAGTCAAAACCATGATAGATTATATTTTTTCAAAAACTGATTTCGGTAAAATATACCTTCATACACTTAAATGGAATATGCGTGCACAATTTTCATTTCAAAAAAGTGGATTTGCCAAAATCAAAGAAGTATCACGAGATGGGAAAAAATTTATTTACATGGAAGTTTCAAAGAATCCGACTTAATTATTTACCACTTATTTTTATACCGGATATATTTTCAACAAAAGTAGCTATCCCTGAATGATCCCATTCTCCTTTTCCTTCCGAAATCAATGAACTTATCATTTGTTGTACCAAGGCTGTTACAGGAAGTGAAACTCCTAATTCTTTAGCAGTAATAAGCGCATTATTCAAATCTTTTTGGTGCAAATTAATTCTGAAACCAGGAGTGAAATCTCCTTCTGCCATCATAGGCCCTTTCGCATTCATCACTGTACTTCCTGCTAATCCACCAGATATAGCATTAATAACTACCTTGGGATCCAATCCGGATTTTTTTGATAAGACTAAAGCTTCTCCAAGAGCTTCTATATTTGCAGCAACAATTATTTGATTTGCTAATTTCGTGGTATTTCCAGCTCCACTATCCCCACAATAAACTTTACTTTTCCCTAATATATCAAATATAGAGGAAAATTTATTGAAAATTTCTTCTTTCCCTCCTACCATAATAGCTAAATCCCCGCTTATAGCCATAGGCTCTCCTCCACTAACTGGAGCATCCAAAAATTCAACACCATAATTTTCGCATTTTTTAAATATTTTTTGTGAAACCAAAGGTGAAATCGAACTCATATCAATTATAGTAGCACCTTTTTCCAATGTTCCTAAAACTCCATTATCAGAAATTATAGCTTCTTCTGAGTTTGCAGAATCTTGCACCATTATAATAACTACATCTACAACTTTTCCTAATTCCTGTGCATTATTTGATTTCATAGCTCCCATATTTACCATTTCATCAATCACAGATTGTTTGTGATCATATACAGAAACTTGATATCCTGCATTTAATAAATTTTTCGCCATGGGTTTACCCATAATTCCTAAGCCAATAAATCCTATTTTGAGTTCTTTTTTTGTTGTCATTATATTTCCTAAATCCAAAATTACTAACTGAAAATTAATTATAAAACATATCTGATGTTAAATCCAAAAATACTTATATAAAAATAATAATACAAACTTGTCTTTGATATACTAATATCAATGCAATATTAATGATCTAATTGGTTATATGGTTAACTTTGAAAACGAAATAAATAATGTTAAATTGATACAATCTGTTACGAATGGACAGCCAGGTAGTAGGGTTTTTAGTATAGAAATATTTTCAGACACTCAAAATATAAAAATCATTATAGAAAAAGAACAATTAATTTCTGCTTGTGAATATATAATCAGAAATTTATACAGCGAAAATATTAAAGAAAGCAAGGAAAATTTATATTTTGAATATGAGTCTGAGTTTGATCAAGAATTGAAATCTAATAACATTTCAATTGATATTATGAAAGAATTAAATCAATTTAAAATACATTTCGAAAATCAAGAAGATGAAAATATAAACAACCTAGTTATTGCGAATATTTCTTATGAACAAGCTATAATTTTTGCTAAATCAAGTATAGATTTAGCATCAAAAGGTAGGCCAACTTGTAAATTGTGCTATAAGCCAATGAATCTTTCTGATATTTCATCTGAAAATCCTCAAATATGCATAAATTGCCCTAGGAAAAACGGGCACCACACAAGATAACTATGAAAGACAAAGATAATTTAAATTTGAAAATTGTCGTAAACAGTACACTCTCTAACTCTGAATATCTAGAATTTGAAAATTTAATCCAATCAAATATCAATAATATTTATAGTATTCCTAAAGGATCAAACAATAATTTATTAATAGAATTTCGAAATAGTAATTATGCGATTTTCAAACCGAAATCAGGAGAAAGACCTCTGTCTGATTTTCCGATTGGGTCTTTATACAAAAGAGAATTTGCAAGTTATCTTTTTTCGATATTACTAGGGTGGCCTAATATTCCTCCAACTACAATTGTTGAAATTGATAAAATAGGGTTAGGATCATTACAAAAAATAATAAGCAATAAAAACGTAAATTATTTTGATATATCTAAAGATAATCAGGAAGAGTTTTTAAGATTTGCGGTATTTGATTACTTAACCAATAATGCAGACAGAAAGGCTGGGCATTGTATTTTAGACGAATCTAATAAAATCTGGAGTATCGATCATGGGGTTACTTTTCACGAAACATTTAAATTAAGAACAATTATGTTTGATATATGGGAAAACAATATTTCTGATAAATTGGTCAATGAAGTTAAAATTGCAAAAGTAAAGTTATCTCAACAGAAAAACAAGAAGCTTTTTTCAAAATTAATTTCAGAAATCGAAATCAATGCAACAATATCAAGAATGAACGAATTTTTAACAAGCAAATCTCTTCCTATAATAAATCAATATGAAAATATACCATGGCCATTAATATGATTATTCATTCATAAAAATAATATCAAAACCTATTCTGAAAGATTTTTTTTCAATATTTTTATATATTTTCTCCATTGATTCCATATATATCCATTCATTTTTTTTGTTTCCCAATTCACGCAAATAGATAGATTTATTTTGTCCTGAAAATATACCAATCAAACTAGCGACATCCCAAATTTTCGGATTATTAGAAAGCATGGATCTTACTTTTCCTAAAGCAACCATAGCACCTTCGTACGACATACTACCGTAATTCCTGAAATCTTTAGAAATATATTTTGATTTTAAATAATTTTTGCTTTCTTTGTAATCTGTATATAAATTACCCGGAACAAAAGATAAGTTAGATTGATTACTGTTTTTATACTCCATATTATTTAATAACATTCCTGTTTTTTCTGACCAAAAGATATAATCACCTTTCAAAGAGGATATAGATGGGATAAATATATTTGCAAAAATTGTTTTATAATTTTCGATATAAGCAATAGAACTACCAAAAACATTTAATCCATTAGAGAAATTCGATGTGCCATCTAAAGGGTCTACAATCCATACTGAGTCATTAAATCCATAATTAAACGATTCTATATCCTCCTCTGATAATATATTATGATTTGGAAAGTTTTTTGTTATTTCTGCTTCTATATTATTATGAATATCCAAATCTATCTGGGTAACTATCTCTTTATTTCCATCAGAATTTATCTTGTAATTCTTATGATTAAGTTGATTTACATTATTTAATATATACGACCCGGCTTTAACAACCAATTTTTTTGATAATTCTTGAATATTTTTACTTTCTAAACTATTTAATCCTTCCACTTAGCACCTAAAGGGTAATATTATTAATTCATTAATTTATTATATTCAAAATAAATAATATGAAATATAAAAGAATAGTAATAAAAATTGGAACTTCCCTCATTACTCTAAATAATGGTGATTTAAACACTATTTTCATTTCTGAGTTAGCTAAACTTTGTGAAAAATTAAATAAATCAGAATATGAAATAGTTATAGTTTCATCTGGCGCAATTGGCGCAGGTATAAAAATCATAAATGAAACCAAAAACCATTTTTTAGACCAAAACCAAACGTCTATCAAACAAGTATTAGCTTCTGTAGGGCAACCATTAGTGATGAAAAGCTATCAAGAAATATTTGACCAATCAAATATTCAAACTTCTCAAATATTATTAACACGAAAAGAAATCAGTGAAGATAAATCAACTTATTTAAATGTTAAAAATACAATAGAAAAACTTGTCGAACTAAAAATAATACCAATCATCAACGAAAATGATGTAGTTTCTACAGAAGAAGTTGAGGGTGACAAATTTGGCGACAATGATAATTTGTCCGCATATGTAAGTAATCTCATAGATGCAAATTTATTAATAATATTAAGCTCTATAGACGGAGTTTACACATCAGATCCTAATTTAGACCCTGAAAATGCAATACTTATTAAAGAATTTAAAGATATAACTTTTAATGAAATAAACACATTAGGAGGACCTAGTTCTGATAAGCGCGGAACCGGAGGGATGAGCGCTAAATTAAAAGCAATTGAAATAGCATGTATGTCTGGAACTGATGTTGTAATAACAAACGGGAATAATGTAAATAATATTGAGAAAATATTGAGAAATAAAAAAATTGGTACTTTTTTTCCTGCAAAATCAAAGATTATTGAAAGAAAAAAGAAATGGTTAGTAAATAATATGTCTAGATCTAAATCTATAACTATTGACGATGGTGCTAAAACAGCAATAACTAATAACAATACTAGCCTACTTCCTGCAGGTATAATTAATGTAATTGGTACATTTAAAGCCGGAGAAGTTGTATGTATACTAGACAAAGAGAAAAAAATAATTGCATCCGGGATATCAAGTTATTCTAATCAAGAAATCAATAAAATAAAAGGGAAGCAATCAGAAAATATAATAAATATTCTTGGATACGTACATACAGAAGAAGTGATTCACAAAAATAATTTGGTAAACATATAAAAAATGAAAAAAAATGAATTAATTAAATTAGCACAAGACACGCAAAAAGCTTCTAGAGATCTTTATAATTTAAGCACAGCTCAAAAAAATTTAATACTATCTAATATTTATAAAAAAATATCAAAAAATACGGATCTTATTTTAAAAAACAATAATGAAGATATAAAAAATTCTATCAAATTAAAAAAAGACGAATCTTTTATTGACCGATTAACTCTTACTGAAAAAAAAATTCAAACCATGGTTTCTTCAATTAAAAACATTATTAAACTTAATGATCCTGTAGGCAAAATACTTGATGAAAAAATTATTAAAAACGAAATGAATTTAAAAAAAATAACTGTCCCTTTAGGAGTGGTAGGTGTTATTTATGAAAGCAGACCTGATATTACTACTGATATAAGTTGCCTGGGAATCAAATCTGGGAATGCAATAATTCTTAAAGGCGGAAAAGAATCAATAAATACAAATATTATTTTAGAAAAAATTATCAAACAATCTCTTAGAGAATTAAAATTTAATACCAATATGATTAACTTGATTAAATCAACGGATCGTCAAATTACTGAAGAATTCTTAAAGCTGGACAAATATATAGATCTAATGATACCAAGAGGCGGAGAAACACTAGTAAACATGGTAGCCGAAAAAGCAAAAATGCCAGCTATCACAGGAGGAATAGGAGTTTCTCACATATATATAGATGAATTCGCTGACGTAGAAAAAGCAATAAATATAACTCTGAATTCTAAAGTTTCAAAACCTAGTGTATGTAATGCTTTGGATACATTGTTAATTAATTCAAAAATACAGTCAAATTTATTACCTAAATTAGCTAAATCTCTTTTGGATTCTGGCGTGGAATTAAGGTGCGATGAATCATCGTATAAAATAATGGACAAAAATAATGAAAATATTATTCGATCTACCAAAAATGATTGGGGGAAAGAATTTTTGGATTATATAATTTCAATCAAATCTGTCGACAATATACAAGAAGCTATCAATCATATACAAGAATATGGATCTGGGCATACCGATGCTATCGTATCAGAATCAGAATCTAATATAGCCAAATTTGTAGACAATATTGACTCAGCAGCTGTAATGGTTAATGTTAGTACCCAATTCAATGACGGTGGCGAATTTGGTATGGGAGCAGAAGTTGCAATAAGCACAAACAAATACGGCGCGAGAGGTCCAATGGGGCTTGATGATTTATGCTCATACAAATGGATTTTAAAAGGTAACGGTAATATAAGGATTAGATAATATTAATCTAATCCAAAAAATCTCTTAACTTCTTAGATCTCATAGGATGTCTTAATTTTCTAAGAGCTTTCGCCTCAATTTGCCTTATTCTTTCTCGCGTAACACCAAAATCTTTTCCAACTTCTTCTAATGTCCTGCTTCTTCCATCTTCTAATCCAAAACGTAATTGTAAAACTTGAGCTTCTCTTTCGCTTAAAGTGTGTAATACATCTTCAACTTGCTCTTTTAATAATTGATGCGAAGCAGCATCAGCTGGAGCTATTGCAGTTTTATCTTCGATAAAATCTCCTAAATCACTATCATCTTCTTCTCCAACAGGAGTTTCTAGTGAAACAGGTTCTTGCGAAATTTTAAGTATTTCTCTAACTTTATCAGGAGTGACTTCCATTTCTACTGCTATTTCTTCATGAGTTGGATCTCTACCGTATTCTTGAACTAATTTTCTACTGGTCCGTAATAATTTATTTATAGTCTCTACCATATGAACGGGGATTCTAATAGTTCTAGCTTGATCAGCTATAGCTCTAGTTATAGCCTGCCTTATCCACCATGTAGCATATGTACTAAATTTATAACCTTTTCTATAATCAAATTTTTCAACAGCTCTAATTAAACCAATATTACCTTCTTGAATCAAATCTAAAAGAGACATTCCTCTACCAATATATTTTTTCGCAACGCTTACAACCAATCTTAAATTAGCTTCTGATAATAATTTCTGACTATTATACGAAGTTTGTTTTTTCTGTTTATAAAAAGCTGACAAATCATCACTGTAATTATTAATTTCTTTAAAAATCTCGCCTGATTTCAATGCTTTTTTTATTTCAGTGTTTTTATTGTATTTATCAACAATTTCATGAAGAAAATCAGGAATCAATCTGAGGGAAGTTGAAGTATTTCTTATAATATCAGCAACATCTAATGGTTCTTTATTCATAGCATCTGCCATGTAATTAATTAGCTCTTCATCTAGTATGTCATATACAAATTTGTTCCATTTTTTGATTTGTCTTTTGTCTAAACTATCAGCAATCTTAAACAAATCTTTAACCTGCAATCCTTTGCTAGGAACTTTATAGCCAATATATTTTAAAATTAATTCAAAAATTTTTATATTATCTACGATTTTTTCCACAGCAATATTAGACATAAAAGTATCTGTTATTTCACCTGCCTTTTCACCTGCATTTTTCAATTCCGGGTTTTGTGAAACAATATTAATCATTTCACCTTCTTCCATAGATCTTGCAAGCTCTCTTTCATCTTTGGCGGTTAATAATCCAACCCTCCCTATTTCTCTCAAGTATAATCTGACAGGATCATCTATAATCTCTGGAGTATCATTAACAACATCGTCCAACAAAACAAGCTCTCCTGCATTGTTAAGCTTATAAGAATCTCCAAATTCATCATTAATATTTTCTTCGGCACCAGCTTGTTTTTCTCGAGAAATTTTTAAACTCAGAAATTCTTTTGCTATATCTTCAGGATCATCGCTAAATTCTTCACGTTGTACCATGTTTTGTTTAGCTGATTGAATAAAATCAACCAATACAGAATCTTGTTCCTTATTCCACATTTTTTCAGTCATAAATTTACCTGTTTGAACTATGTTTTATTAATCACTACTTAATAAAATATCAATATCCTTTATTCTGTTTTGCATAGATATAATTTGCTCTTTTATATCTAACTCATTAAAATCTGAGTTGGTCAATACAGCATTGTTTTTTATTAAAAGATATTCTCTCTCGATTTGTATCATTAATTTGTTAATAACATCTATTAATACTTGATTGTCAAAAAATTTAAATTTATCAGATTTTAACTCGTTAAATTTTTCATTCAAATTTTCATCTAAAATCTTTAGGTCAATCCCTTTAATCCATTCGTATAATATCTGCTTACAGATTGTATCATCAATCATCTCTATATCCCAATCATTTAATAGGTCTTTATTAGTAATATTGTTTGATATTATTAAACTTATTAAATGTTCGCTTAATAATAATAATCTATTTTTTTTATCGGGCGTAATAGATGAGTTAGTATAATCTGTCGTAGAATTGAAATATATTTTTGATTTATTATCAAACCCTGCTCTAATTCTTTGTTCAGAAACATTGAGCTCCGAACTAAGCATTGCTATATATTGGTCCTGAACATAAGGATTTTTCTCTTGCGAAATAAACGGCTTCACTGTTTCTTCTACTAATTCCTTTCCTTCTGGAGTATTAGAATCAAATCTTAAAGCTAAAGATTTGATTAAATATTCAATAATTGGCTTAGCATTGTCTGTCATTGTTTTCCATAATTCCGGAGATTTTCTAATAAATGAATCAGGATCTGTGTCTTCAGGTAAATCAATAACTCTTAAAACAAAATTTTTCCTTACAGCTTTGTTTGTGATTCCGGTTGGTAAATCTTTTGAATTTGAAGAAAAAATTCCCCAACTTTTATCTAAAGCATTCAAGGTAGCTTCTGTTCCTGCCTGATCAGAATCTAATGCAATAATTGCAGCATTAGAAATATCAGCAATTTTACTAGCTTGATAGATAGTTATTGCAGTCCCCATTGACGCAACAACGTTTTTGAAACCATATTGATGAGCAATAATCACATCAGTATATCCTTCTACCAACACGCATTCGTCATTATCACGTATATACTCAAATGCTTGGTCAATCCCATACAATACTGCTCCTTTATCAAACAACGAATTTTTTTTTGTATTAATATATTTAGGATTTCTATCCGATAAAACACGACCTCCAAATCCTAAAATATCATCCTTTTGAGATTTGATAGGAAATATTAGCCTATCAGAAAAAAAATCAAGTTCTTTGCCATTCGCAGATTTAGATATCAATCCGTATTGAATTAAAGATTCTAATGCATAATCTTTGTTTTGCAAATATTCTGAGAGTTTTTTCCCTCTAGGGTTATACCCCAAATCAAAATTTATAGCTGATTCCTTTTCAATCCCACGATCTTTCAAATAATTTCTTACATTTTCACCTTCCGAAGAAAAAAGATTACTTCTAAAAAATTCTAAAGCTAAATAATTTATTTTTTTTATTTCTTCTATTTCTTTAGATTTTTGTAAATTATAATTCTGAGTGGAAATACCTAATTTTTTTCTCAAAAATTCTAAAGAATCAAAAAAGGATAGATTTTCTTTTTTCATCATAAATGAAAAAATATCCCCTCCCGTAGAGCAGGCTCCAAAACATCTCCAAATATTTTTATCTGAATCTACTATGAATGAAGCGGTTTTTTCACTATGAAATGGACAGACTGATTTATATAATCTGCCTTGTTTTTTCAGTTCAACAAACTCAGATACTAGATCTAAAACTGTTATCTTATTTTTTATTTCATCTGTTAAACTCATAATGCGTATATGTATAATGAATGATTATGTATCAAAAAACTAATTCTATGCTTAAAATAAGCAGGGAATATAGAATAATAAATTAGAAGAAAAAAAACTATAAAGTTTTGATTAATAATGGATCCAGTTGAAAGAATAAAATATTTAAAAAAAATAATAAATAAAAATAGTTATTTATATTATATAAAACAAAATCCTGATATCCCTGACAGTGAATATGATATTTATTTTAGAGAGTTGATAAATCTTGAAAGCTCTTATCCCTATCTTAAAGAAATTGATTCTCCAACAAATCGTATTGGATCCGTTCCTTCTGATGAATTCAATACTGTGAAACATATTGACCCTATGCTAAGTTTAAGTGATTGTTTTTCAGAAGAAGAGTTTTACAAATGGTATGACAGAAATGCAAAAATAATCAATGAAAAAAAATTTGAAATGATATCAGAATTGAAAATTGACGGACTTGCAATTTCTTTACTATATGAAAATAGTGTATTGAAAACTGCCTCAACAAGAGGAGATGGAACTATAGGAGAGGATGTATCCGCGAATGCACGTACAATCAATTCTATACCTTTGGTTCTAAATCATGATATTCAAGGAACAATTGAAGTTAGAGGAGAAGTATTCATTTCAATTTCCGAATTCCAAAAATTAAATCAAGCAAGAGAAAAAAATAATACCCAAAAATATTCTAATCCTAGAAATTGTGCCGCAGGATCGTTAAGGCAATTAGATCCAAGTATAACTAAATCTCGAAATTTAGATACTTTTATTTATAATATTGGATACTCGGATAATCACTCCATAATTCCCCGAACTCAATCTGGTCGCCTAGCATTTCTATCCAAATTAGGTTTCAAAACTAATAAGCATCATCATGTCACCAATTCTCCAAAACAAACAATTGAAATATATAATGATTACAAGGTAAAGCTTAAAGAATTAAATTATCTTTGTGATGGAATAGTCGTCAAAATTAATAATATGGATTACCAAGATGAAATTGGGGAATTATCTAGAACACCTAGATGGGCAATAGCTTTTAAATATCCAGGGAACAGAGCATTAACACAAATAGAAAAAATTGAAATCAATATAGGTAGAACCGGGACAATCAATCCAATTGCAACACTAAAACCTATAGAAATCGATGGAGTAATCATCAGAAATGCAACACTACATAATGAAAATTATATAAATAAATTGGATTTAATGGTTGGAGATTGGGTAAATATTGAACGAGCAGGAGATGTTATCCCAAAAGTAATATCAGTTGATAAAAACAAAAGAGACGGGAGTGAATACAAATTTGAATTCCCCATAAATTGCCCATCTTGTCTAGATCCAATAAAAAAAGATTCTTCTGACGCTATGTACTATTGCAGCAATACAACCTGTACTTCAAAAACGATCCGATCATTAGAATACTTTGCTAGTAAAAATGCAATGGATATAGAAGGATTAGGACCTTCTATAATTGAAAAATTAGTATCAAAATCACTTATTGCCAATTTTGCAGATATATACAAATTAACTCAAGAAGATCTTCTGCAAGTTGATGGGTTTAAAGAGAAAAGTGCGAATAATTTAATTGCTTCAATACATAAAAGTAAATCTAAACCCGCGCCTAAATTACTTGTTTCTTTAGGTATAAAACATATAGGCGTTGAAATATCAGAATTATTACTAAAGAAATACAAATCTATTACTAATCTAGCAGATATATTGTATAGCGAATTATTAGAAATACCTCAAATTGGACCACAAATAGCATCTAGTATTGTGGAATACTTTGCAAAGATAACAAATATCAATCTACTTAATGAATTGATATCTCTAAAACTTAAAAACAGCTATGAAGAACTCAATACATTATTCTCAGATAATATTACAAATAAAAATTTTGTGATCACAGGTAAATTAACTAAATTTAGTAGATCAGAGATTAAAAGCACGATTGAAAAATACGGAGGATATAGTTCAGAAAACGTGACTAATAACACAGATTTTTTAATCGTAGGCGAAAGTCCGGGATCAAAAACAGAAAAAGCAAAAAAATTAAAGGTTAACATTATAAACGAAAATCAATTTTTGAATTTTTTAAAATAAAGGAAAATCATGAATCTAGGAATTAAAAATAAAACAGCTTTAGTCACAGGTAGCTCTAGAGGTATAGGAAAGTCATGCGCAATTTCTTTGTCAAAAGAAGGAGCAAATGTTGTTATATGCGGTAGAGATAAACAAACTTTAACAGCATCTTTAAGTGAGTTGAAATATATAAATGAAAACACTATAGGAATTGTATGTGATATTACTGATGAAAATGGGCTCAGCAATGTTGTGTCAGAAATTAATGACACACTTGGAAACATAGATATTTTAGTTAACAATGTTGGGGGATCTGTTAAGAAAGAGGGTATTGAGGGAACAGATATAAGTGATATGAATAAAGCTTTTGATTTAAACCTAACTCCAACTATCAAGCTTATGCAACTTGTAATTCCTAATATGAAATCTCGAAAATGGGGAAGAATAATAAATATATCCTCAGTATACGGAAGAGAATTAGGCGGAAATATATCTTATATGACTGCAAAAGCTGCATTAAATAGTATTACCAAGCATTCGGCAATTGACCTTGCAAAGCATGGAATATTGATAAATGCAGTTGCCCCTGGACCAGTTTCTCATCCTGGGGGAAGTTGGGAAAAATTTCAAAATCAAAATAGCAGCGAAGTAGTTCAAAATTTTATTGATGAAAATTTACCCATCGGCAAGTTTGGATGGCCTGAGCCCATAGGAGATTTAGTTACATTTCTAGCGTCTGAAAACTCGGGATTTCTTACTGGTACATGTATAAACGTAGATGGGGGATGGAGCCGATCTATAAATTAAATCATCATTATTCTATATACTACATTTCATGATAAATATAATTAAATATCATATTGCTTTATCCCCTCAGATTGATCATAATTTTTTATATACTTATTCATAGAATATTTTATATGGTAAACAAAGAATCCAAGAAAAAGAAAATAAAAAGCAAAGCAAAGCAAGAAACAATTTTGTCTGTCAAAAATTTACAAACTCATTTTGAGACAAAATGGGGAGTAATAAAAGCTGTAGATGGGGTAAGTTTTGATTTAAAAAAAGGTGAAACTTTAGCTGTAGTAGGCGAGTCCGGATCAGGCAAATCAGTAACCTCTCTTTCTATAATGCAACTCGTACCATCTCCGCCTGGCCATATAGTAGGTGGAGAAATTAATTTTGAATCTGAAAATCTTTTAGAGAAATCTGATAGAGAAATGCAATCCATAAGAGGATCTAAAATCGCAATGGTACTTCAAGACCCAATGACTGCTTTGAATCCTGTTTTTAAAATATCTGATCAAGTTGGAGAAACGCTAAGTATACATAAAAAACTCAAAGGGGAAAAATTATATAACTCTATTATAGAAATGTTAAAAAAAGTTAATATCCCTGCTGCAGAAGAAAGAATGAAAGATTATCCTCACCAATTAAGCGGAGGAATGAGACAAAGGGTTGTTGGAGCAATCGGAGTATCTTGTAGCCCCACAATTCTAATAGCAGACGAACCCACAACATCACTCGATGCTACTATTCAGGCTCAATATCTTAGATTATTAAAAGATCTGCAAGACGAATTTGGAATGGCTATATTATTTATCACACATGATTTTGGAATAGTTGCAAAAATGTGTGATAGAGTTGCAGTTATGTACGCTGGAAGAATTGTAGAAATTGGTGAAGTTAGAGAAATATTTAATAACCCAAAGCATCCTTATACACAGGGATTGATCAAATCTGTACCAAGCATGGATGAAGATATAGACCGATTATATTCAATTCCAGGACAACCTCCTGCTTTGTGGGATGTTCCAGACGGATGTAGATTTTCTCCTAGAAAAGAAACTTCTTGCTGTGACGAGTGTGAAAATAACAAATATGAAATGGTAGAAGTTCAAGATGGTCATTGGGTAGACGGTTGCAAATGTTGTCAAAATATATGTACTTCTCAAAAATCCAAAAAATAAATTATGTTAATTGGAGAAAACAATAATTGAATAATTTAATTGAGTTAAAAAATATAAAAAAAATATTCCCAGTCGGCGGTGGATTTATGGGATCAGGATCGAAAAATCTCACTGCTGTCAATAACCTCTCTTTTGTAATAGAGGAAGGTCAAACCTATGGCCTTGTAGGAGAATCTGGTTGTGGAAAAACAACTACAGCTAAAATGATATTAATGCTTGAAGAACCTACTGAAGGATCTATAATT
>Ga0209089_10000706_pt1 | contig 30438 bp, 38 predicted proteins | sample ArcticOcean_MG_C_FD_187431 | JGI IMG/M metagenome (GOLD analysis project Ga0209089, IMG submission 187431) | Marine microbial communities from western Arctic Ocean - ArcticOcean_MG_CB2_150 (SPAdes) (version 2) | ecosystem: Environmental > Aquatic > Marine > Oceanic | place: Arctic Ocean: Canada... | reverse complement strand
TCGTGAACTGACGACCCATCTCTGCGGCACCTGCGCCAGTACGAGCTTCTGGAAGACGCATGTGGACCGTAGCCCCCGCCGTATCTACGAGTACGAAGTCAGCGAGACTCTCGCCCTTCGCAAGCTGGTGGGCGTTGGCAAGATCAGCACCAGTTGCGCCACCGGGGTAGCTTGAAGCTGCGAGGTCGGCACGGATGTAAGGAACATTCTCGGGGAACTGTGGGACGAACCGAAGCGCCGAAGCGTCGTTGGTGGGGTCTTGGTGCTCGGCACGAAGAAACTGTCCAGCTTGGACGGTGGTCCCTCCGCCACCTTGGGTGGCGGAGAGATCAACACCTACCGCACCGTGTGCCGAGTTGGCTTCCAACGTGCGGTTATCCACAGTCCAGTCGGTGAGACCACCGAGAACGGTAGCGCCTGCGCCAGCAACGGCACTGAAAGTGTAGACGCCTGCGCCGTTTGTAGTAAGAACTTCGCCAGCCGATTCGCCTGCCGTACTGACATCGGAAAGACCGTTCAGATTGGTAGCGCCTCCGCCTGCGCCTTGGAGGTCTTCGCCGTTGATCCAGTAGATGTCCGCAGCACCGCCCTCAAGCAACCCACCAGCGGGTTGGGAGGTGAAGGCACCACCAGAGTCAGAGACATTGACACCAACACCACCGATAGCGTTGATAAGGCCAGCAAGACCCGATGCGTCTACGGTGCTCCAGTCGTCCCGTGTGACCGTGAGTGCCCCATCGCCAGCACCATCCCAAGTCTGGGTGTCACCACCACCAGTTGCGAAGACGATGTTGATAGCGTTGCCCGCTACACCAGTCGCAAGCGCCTTGATATCGAGGAAGATGCCCACGCCTTGAGTCACGGATCGCCGTGCCAACCCGTCGTGGACCTTGAGAGCTTGCCCGAATACGGGTGCAGAGATGTTGACATCGTTGACCGATGACAGAGCGTCTACGCTTGCGGCTACGGGTCCGATGGTGAAGGATTTGTTTCCAGCGCCGTCATCAATGATGACCAGCGCATCGCCAGCGGCAACGGCTGAGAGGTTATCTGGAAGGTTGAGTTGTTCGGTCTTGGCAAGATTGGCTTGCTTGGCCGGTGTAAAACGATGGGACATAGTGTGCTCCGTATGGTTCGACTCGGACACACCTGGGAACTACCAAATGCCCGACGAGGGTTCCTGACTTACCAATGTGCATGAAGTATAGAGGGGCTATTGTAGGTATGTTCAACACGGCCCGAAACATCGAATCAAGTTCTTGGTGCAAGTTTTAGCTAAACCCAGGTGGTTTTCACATTTCTCGGGGTATAGCCCTTGGAGGTTGGAGAAAATATGAGCCAAAAACCAGAGAAAAATACCATGACTGAACCCGAGACCCTTTTACGGTTTCTCTTGGAAATGAAACACTTTGCCAAGGAATACCGTTCCAAGAAGGGTGCAGGACGTGGCACTCACTGTCCTTATACAGACCGCCAGAAAGAGTTGGCAGTCGATGTAGTGCAGTACATTGAGAGTCACGGAGGGTCACTCAAGGAAGCCTCCGAGTTGTTGTCCATGCACCTCTCAACACTCAAGAAATGGGTGTCTGAATACGAGTCTATCCCAGAACTTACGGAAGAGACCGTTATCACCCGCATGGCTGCGGTCAAACGCATCCGAGAGGTTTGGGGCCAGTAGCCCCTACTCCTTCGGATCAAACCAAAGCATCGAGGGTGGTGCATAGCTCACCACCAGTTCCTCACCTGCTTTGATGTCCGCCAACGAGTAATAGTCGATGAAGTATCGACCGTTCTCGTCTTCTCGATAGGTGTAGCCGATATTGGGGTTGTTGGAATGGTTGTAAACCATCCCCCACCCAAGACACACCGCCCGAGACCCCTCCACCGTCCCCTGTGTCTTCCAGGGTAGTAGATAGTGGAATAAGCTGTCCTTGGTCGTTCTGGAAGGCTTTATCCAGATGTCCTTGGCTGCATCAGCGTCTCCCCACACCAGAACAGGGCAGGCTTCTATGCACGTCGCTACAAGTACATCTACGGTTGTGACGACCCCCAGACCTTTCCCTTCGATGTGACGAATCTCCAGGTTGCCGAGCTTCGGAACGCCGCTCTGAAGAATCTCCTGCGCCTCCCCGCACGCCGGACACAAAGGATTGGACAGAGGTATTGATTCCCAGCGCAAGCCGCAGTCTTGGCAAACGTAGGTGTGGGGCGTCTGCTGCATAGAGGGACCATACCGTCCACCCCTCCAAGGGGTCACTGCTACCAAGTAATATCAACCACTTGGATAGTTAGTTTGAGCAACCCCCTGTTTACTCATAGTTAGCTGTCTACGGCCATTGGGTCGAAGTACCTGCTATCGCTCCCTTCAGAGTGTTCTGGAGGGAGATAGATCAAAAAGGATCTTCAATCGACCTGAACTTGGTCCCGAAGTTTCGCAGACTTTCGATAAGTGGATCAAAGTTTGATCCAAATGTCGCCAGAGGGAGCCCCTATCGATGATTCATTGGTATTTCTTGATCCCACCCCGTAAAACTTCCAGAAACTATATCCCACTGAACAACGGAAACCCCTGAAAATACTGGGTTTTTATTGTTTTGGATAGTTTCAGATTGTTAGGGGTAGTTCACAGCATGGTTGATTATGCTGATTCCCGAAGCCTATGCCGCCTACGGGCGTTCTTGTTGGAACAGTCCCGACTGCAATACTTGGACTTCGGACGAACCGGGGCGGGGCCGTCAGCAACCCCCTTCGCGCAGCCACTCCAGGCACAGACCTGGAACGCCGGGTAGTCAAGGACCACGGTCTTTGGTTGAGGTCGATACGCTTGGGCAGGCTGCTTCGACTCACACCTGTAATACCAACACTTTTCAACCCCAACCGGGAACAATACGGAAGGAAGGTGGTTGTTGCAGGACCATTGGGCATGGCTACGCCATGCGCTGTTGGACTTCATATCCTCTCCATCACATACAATAAAGCTGTTGGACCACAACCATCGACGGCCTTCTAACCTATCAGACGTGAAGCGTTTGATTCGCTACTTGTTGCACGTACTGAAGTCGGTCGGTCGGTTCGGGGCGGTTGTCATCCCAAGGTATTTCAATAATCTCTACGCCTTGGGATGACAACTCTTGTACCGTACTTTTGATCTTCTCGTCCAATGCAAAGAGGTAGTCCTTGTCGATGGCTGCCTCGCATCTCCGACCTTCCCGTTGTTCCATACGAGACAACACCCGCTTGAAGGCTATGTCCACAGAAACATTTAGCCAGACACAGATGTCCGGTTGTTTGATATTGGGTGCCAGAAGGGACTCATACAGATCGAGGTAGGTCTGGAACTCTCGCTCCGGCATGGTCCCCAGGTCTCGCTGGAGTCGGGCAAAGCAGACATCACCGTAGATGGAACGGTCGATGACAGCATCCACCTCATAGAGCTTGATTACCTGTTGTGCTTGGAGGTGTGTCCGGTATCGAGACTGCATCAGATGGATCTGCATGGTGAAGGCCCATCGCTCGGGATCACCATAGAAGTCGGCGAGATATGGGTTGGACTCTTCGGTCTGCTCATCGGGTTCCAAGAAGACGTGGGCGTTGCGAAGCTGGTTCCCCAACTCTGCACAGAACGAGGATTTACCAGCACCGATCAACCCTTCAACGATGACCAGTTTTCCGTGCCCCATATCGCCCTCCCGTTTTCGGACTCGGTGAGACATTACCGAGCAAAAAGGAGATCTGGGTTCGTTGAAGAGTTGATAGTCCTGCCTAAATGATTGAGTGCCCAGTTCGCAGGGTCGCCCTATGAGATGAACTTCTACCTCGGAGAAAACGTATGGCCGGTGGAAACCCCCTATCGAACCTGGACTGCATCGCTCACCTCACCGAATCCTTGAACCGAAATGAAGGGGACTGCACCGAGTTCTTCCAGAACTGTCCAGAACCCCTCTGTATTCTCGGACCTGATGGCACCTTCAACAGACTGAACAATGCCTGGGAAGCGGTACTCGGTTGGAGCGTCACAGAGCTTCAAGGAACTACCCCCCTCTCGTTGGTCCACCCAGACGATAAACACCTCGCCGAAAGGCTGTGGAACAAGGCTGTGGAACAAGGCTGTGGTTGGGACAACGGGGAAGTGATCCGCTATCGGTCTTCCACAGGCAGCTACCGCCCATTCTCCTGGCGGCTTTCGTTTGACGAGAAGGGTTACGCCTACGTCTGTGCAAGAGACGTGACGGACTTCTTGGACTACGACCCGTCTTTCTTGGCTGGCACGGCCCCCCAAGAGATGGTGTAACCATGTCTGCCAACGGATGGATTGAATATCGAGAGAGGGTTCTGGCTGAACTACGGGAAACCCGAAAGCGCATAGATACGCTGGATCAGAAGATCGATGACCTTCAGACCGGCCCACTCACTGAAATCAAAATCGAGATGGCGAAGCTCGGAACTCACAAGGAAACCCTGGACAAGATCGACACCCGCTTGGCGACCGACGAGGGTCGCATCCAGAAGTTGGAGAGCCTGCGGGACCAAGCCAAGGGCGCTCAATGGATGGCGAACATCATCAGTGGGTTGATTGGAGCCGGTGGGGCAGCGGCGTTGTTCAAGCTCTTTCTTCAGTAATGGTCTGGATCAAGGCGTGCCTCATCACCCTGGTCGTCCTCGGCTCTCTTCTTGGATTATCCCTTCTCTGCGCCCGTGGTCTTCAACAACTCTCAAAACTATGAGAGCGGGTAATATCCAATGACGGGCAGTGCCGACCAGACCAGGGAAGAGGACTTGTCATACCGAGAACCAGCTTCTTGTGAACGTGGTGGTGGCCGCAGGGCCGTGGAGGCACCAGTGACTCAAAATCAAGCGCCCCAAACTCCCCAACGTGATCCCATCATGGTCCTGGCTGTTGTAGCCATCGTAGGTATCATCGCTATCGTAGGCTTGGTCGCCTTCCTCATCATTATGAAGACTTCCTGACCCCGTTACTTTTCGACATGCGTGGGTATACGGTATAGATACAACCGAGGAAGCCCATGTCCGCATCAGTCGAAGCAAGCCCCGTAGACGTAAATGACATCATCGCCTATGAGTCCGATCAGATGACCGAGAAAGAGGAAGTCATCTTCTTTCAGAAGCTCATCAACAACGGGATGGCCTGGAACCTTCAAGGCCACTATGGCCGTCAAGCAGCGTTCCTTATCGAAGCGGGGATCTGCAAGCCCGCAGAGCCACCCGAATAAAGAGCCCATAGCCATGACATTAGGAGTAAGGGGGAGCCAAACAAGGAGGCCCCAATCTCCTGCCACCGATGTCATGGTTATGGTTACGTGCAAGTCTGCTGGTCGGGCAGGGTTATGCGTGTGTACTGCGATTGTGAGGCGGGGACCGAACGAATCAGAGCCCTGAAGAGGGCTCTTCGTGAAATCGGGCTCGACCCCAATCGGCCCGAGTATCGGTTTACCCGATACTCCGACGTGCCCTCATTTTAGTTCTGTTCTCGCCGCCAATACCGCAAGAGATCCGTGCGCCTATCGTGCCCCACTCGTTTCAAGAACGTGATGCCGTCGAGGTGATCGACTTCATGTTGTATGCAGACCGAGACCGGAATGTCGGCCTCTATCACGATGTCTTCACCATGTTCGTCCCAAGCCTTCACCGCTACCCGTGTGGGGCGTTCGATCTTGATGAAGAGGCCAGGGAACGAGAGGCACCCTTCCTCGAACATAGTGGTGTTTATGGATACCCTGTGGATGAACGGATTGACGAGAGCCGTGACCTGGGAGCCGTCCCATGTGGGCGAAAGGTCAACGAGGATGATCCGCAGGTTGGTCCCAACCTGTGGCGCTGCGATCCCCACCCCCTTCTCACGGGCCATCGTTTCCTTGAGGTCTTGGATGAACTCGAAGATCTCTGGTGTGATCTTTTCCACCCGTTTCGATGGGATATCTAACCGACTGTCATTCCAGGGAATGAGTTTTAGGGGTTCCTTCGCCATAGGTCAGTTGAGGATTCGGATCAGACAAGCATGGTCGGTAGTCGTGAGGGTTCCACTCGAAACCGAGGACTTGTAGACCATTCCTATGGTGTCGTTAGGCGACAACTGCAACGGACCGTATTGACCATCCCAGAAGGAAACGCTACCTCCAAGATCACCTGTTGCCGAAGGGCTCAATGTAATCTTGTAGTTCTGCTGTTCCGATCCATTCTTGGTCAAAATAACCTCGATCTGGTCCCCTGAACCGACAGAAGTGCAAGCGCATTGAATACTGATGTGGGTGACAATGCCATATGTCGGCATACGCCACCCGGCTCCGTTCTGTGCGCCGTTGATAGTCGTAAGCTCAAAACCTGTTTCGGGGGCGGTCAACGAACCATTCTTACCGAACGACAAGTACGAAGGCAGGCTCCCTTCAATGGCTACTGTCACGGTGTTGTTTGGATAGTCGTAGGAAGAGACATCTTGGAAAGCATAGATCTGGTTGGCCCCCGGGGTCGCTGGGAAGACCAAACTCACGCCGTTCCCATTACTCCCGATATTGGACATACCACCCATTGAAAAAAGGGCTCCGGTAAACACTTGGCTCCAAGATTTAGAGGCACTTCCCAAGCTATAAGTAGCCGTCGCATTAGGGACCAAAGACGACGTGAACTCTGCATTGACTTCAATGTCGTCCGTATCGGCATTTCCAATGATGATGCTCCCATCGTGAGCTACTGTCCCAGTATCCCCCAAGGTACGAACTTGCCCTTTACTGAGCCCTACGAGTTTTGATGACATTTGTTTATCCTTATGGTTTCACGAAGAAGGTTCTCATTCCAGCGGTGCTGAAAGAATCGGAGGCTTCGGCTGAAGTCACCCTACCCTTCTCGTCTACGGTGATAGTTGCGTTGGTGTACGTGTCGGCTGCGACCCCTGTGTCGGTGAGACCAATCTCGACAGTCTCTCCTGCGCCGTTGTCGGCGATCTCAAGGCCGTCACCGGCTGCGAGGGTCCGAGCATTGGGTAAGTCTGCATCGGGCGTTAGAACGACGTACTCGGACTCTGACGAGCTATCCCCGGCTGTCTTCCCGATATACCGGAAGCCAAGGACGTAAGGATCGAAGTTTGCAGCAGAGATCCCGGTCTCATCGAAGAAGTCTGACGAGACCAAGAGCAATCCGTTGGCGTAGTTCCAGACCCACCCGACCGTCTTATCGGCCCCAAGTCCGGTTGTGCCTTCGGTCGTAGTGACCATGACCCCACCGTCGTTCGGGTCGCCGTCATAAAGCTGAACGGAGTACCCGTTACTTGGTGCGCCTGAAGCTCTTGGAATCAACTGTGGAAGCACCCAGTTCTTCAACTGGGCCGTGGTTGGATCACCATACGTTTCGTATGCGATGTACGTGGAGAAGTTCGACCCTGCCAGCAACGTCAGCCGGGTGCTGTCTACGTTGGCTGATAAGTCTTGGAGAATCGTAGGACTGGCAACTGCGTTGGCCTGGGCGGCGGCGAGGTTTGCAGCCGGAAGATCCCGAAGGGTCTCCAACTCGGTCCACACCTGCTCGGAAGAGACAACGAAGGTGAACGGAAAGAACGTCTCATACCAAACGCTCTCGGAGTTGCCATCAATCACCCCTGCTTGAAGGGCCTTGGCGGCGATGTTGGTTCGCTCTTGGTTAGTGAATCCCATCAGACACCCCCTGCTTCAGCGATATACTGGGTGATGGCCGGAATCATCAGGTTCTCTGAAATCCAGTAGATCGTTCGGGTTCTGGTTCCGGTGCTTATGGACAAGGAGAACATCCCACCTTGAAAGCGTGCCAGAACCTCCTTGCTGCCCTGATACTCGGGACTTCGTTCCCAGATAGCCTTGGCAACAGCCTTGAACTCTTGCTCGGTCATCGTGATCTCATCCGCCCGTCTCTCGGACGTTGAGATGGTCATACGCATGTAGCCGGGGTCGCCATTGGAAACTCGGAACTGATCTGAAAAGTGCTTTGGCATCATCCTCTCCTACACAAACGCCACGACAATCGAGTTGATCTTGATTGCTTGATTGATGATCTCGATTTCTACAAACACCCCGTCTTCGCAAGTGAACCCCCCGAAGGTCGTGTTTACAGTGTTGCCTCCCGATGAGGCTTCTCGGATGTACGACCCAGCTTCAGTCACCCCATCGTCGAACACGGCAAAGTTGTAGAGACCTCCATGCACCCTCAAGGGGTTTGCATCGGGGCCGGTGTCGCCTCCGTTGGCTGACGCCACCCGGCGAAGAAAGATCCGCAGATCTTCGTTCTCCAGATCAGTCGCAGCGTTAGACACGAAGGTTCCGGCAAAGCTAATGGTCATCGAAGACCTGTTGGACCCTACGGTATCCACGAACGAACGATAGTAAGACACAGGAACACCGAGGGCCGAATAGTTCGGCCCTGCTGGATTGAAGGTAGTCCAATCTGATTCAGCAGCTTGGTCGGGTGGAACAAGCTGACCGTTGTGGACCATCGCCTCGCCTGCTTGAAGGGCTTGAGTGCTGTCCCAGTTACCGTCCGTGTTCCCACCGTTGTACGCCCCGTCCTGGCGGCGGTCTTCATCATCGAAGTAGTCGGCGAGATTACCGCTGGATGTCGTGAAGGTATCAATGAGGATCTTCTCGTTGCCTGACGTGACAGTACCGCCACTCGCCCAGGTGTCTCTGGGGAAAGCACTGATGTTCCCAGTCGTAGAGAACAATCGGTAGCTGTTGTCATTGATAGCCCAGTCGGTCTTTGCGTAGGTGACACCGCTCACGTTCTCTTCACTACTCCATCCTGTAAGACTGCTTGCGGCCACGTTCAAAGTAGGAAGACCGTATTCGGTTCCGGTGACCCGTAGGTTTTGGCTGGTCCTTGAGGTGTTCTGATTCAACTGGTCGATGCCGAGCACACCCACGGTGAACTGTGATCCAAGATCGTAGTAAGAAACTCCTGACAGGTTTTTTGTCACGGTCTGACCTGCGGTTTCAGCCACCGTTAGATCACCGCTTATTGAAGGTGTGGTTGTGTTCGTATCCAAGAACACATCATCTTGGGTGTACGTGTAGGGGCCGGTGCCATCAGTAGTGCTATCTGGGATCATCGTGATCTCTACGTGATAGCGACCCCCGTCCAGACCCGCTCCATCCAAGATGGTCCCGATGACCACAGATACAGACATCGCTGCGGATTGGCGTGCTGGATAGTTCGTATCGTCCACCCCATAGCTGGAGATGGTCACAGAGATGGATGTAGAGACAGAGGTGTGTGTGGCGTTCGCGCCCAAGGCTGGGGTCGTGAAGGTGTCCAGGGTAGTTCCCCCGTCAGCATCAAAGACTTCGACTGTTGCCGAGGCGTCTCCCCCGAAGCCTGTAATCGTTGAAGAGGTCGTGAACGTAGCTGTGGTCTGACGGGAGGTGGATTGGTTTGAATCCACCCAGTCTCCGGCGTTGAAAGGAGTCCCTTCTCCCCCACTCGGGGTGGAGATGTGGGTTGAGCTTCGGGAGATACTCTCGGAGACAGACTGGTTTCCTGTGTCTCCATCAGAGGTACCCCAATGGCTGCTGTAAGAGGCTGGCGGGAGTGGCGGGATGTAGATGGTCGGAACCCCATCTACGGTGAGAACTACAACATCGCCTCCGACGAAGTTCACCACCGAGAATAAACCGAGAGACACGCCCTCGTCCAAGATCTCTACCTGACCACTCCCTTGATCAAAAGGGTCAACTTCCTGTTCCGTGGTGATGTCCAATCCCGAAACAGGATCGGTTCCAAGCATCACCCCGTAGACTTGATCTGAAGGAGTCAGGTCCGCAGGAATCGTGACCGTGTATGCCCAACGACCAGCATCACCGCCAACGGCGGCCATGCTGGTGCCAGCATTTACGATGTTCTGTTTGGCCCCACCGCTGTCGAAGTAAAAAACTTCGATAGTTGGATCGGGAACGGGGTTGAACGGTTCGCCATCATCGCCCAGAAAGAGGACGGTGAAGGTAAACGGTTCACCTATTACGCCTTTCGCCATAGATCCCTCCTTGGCTCGTTCTATAAGAACCAGAGGATAGACGAGCTAATGATGGAGGGGGTTACTCTTTCTCGCCCCACAGGATCACCGCAGGGGGGAGGTTGCGCCACACAATAGGCGTCATACCCGTCTTACCAAAGCGGGAGGACATGGCCTCTCTAAAGCGACGGCTTGCTGGACAAGGGAGCCCCACCAAGAAGGCGAGCGTCACGAAGCGGCCACCGGGCTTCAAGTTATCGTAGATGGTGGCTAACAGCTTGGATTGCTTCTCGGAGTCCATCACCGCCCACGGGATAGCCGAGATGATGGCATCACAAGATTCTTCACCTCTCTCCGAGAGATAAGTGTCGAGATGAAGGGCGTTTCCCAGGATAAGGTCGGTCTCGGGACAGCGTTTGCGGGCAACCTTTATGAGATCTTCATTGATCTCAATGGCTAAAAAGCGAGTGTCTCGGGGCTTCACCTTGAGGATCTGCTCGGTGATTCCACCCAACCCTGCCCCAAGCTCAACGATAACCCTCGCTTGATCTAACTGCGCCGCAGAGATCGCCATGTCCCCAAGCGATTTTGACGACGGGATAACAGACGACAGTTCCTTCGGGTGTCGAAGGAACTGCTGAAAGAATAAGAGTAAGTCACTGTAAAGCACAGACATCAGCTTCAAGCCCAAAGAAAGGTGGTACAAGGCCCCGACCACGCACAAGTACCGTAGTGCGGTCTACGCCCCGCACTCCCACAAGCGATTATCAAGATCCCATATCTACATGGGGGTCTAATCAAAAGACCATCGAGGTCGGTTGAAGCTGGTTCCGTTATCTGGGGGAAGATGGTGGGGATGGGGGGAGTCGAACCCCCACGCTCTTACGAGCGGCAGATTTTGAGTCTGCTACGTCTACCGATTCCGTCACATCCCCTAAACCCGAATCAACCCAAGTCCCGCCCCATGTCCAGTGGTGTAGTAGCACTTACGCACACCCTTGGTTGCCATGATGTCCAGGCACTTCTGACAAGGCTTGGATAGACGGAACACGCCTGCCTTGTTGATTCGACAGACAAGGAGGTCAGCCCCCTTGATCTGGGAATCGGAAACTCCGTGAAGGCAACCCAACTCGGCGTGCATGGATCGGTAGAAGATTCCGAAGTGGTGGGTCCACGACACGAACCGATCAGAGTTGTGCCCTGCCGAGATGATGTGGGCTCCATTGAAAAGCACTGCTCCGTGCCGTGATGGGGCCTCGCTGTCGGATTTCTCTGCCTCGGTATGGGCTTGATCAAGTAGCCGCTCAAAACGCTTGGAGGGCGCTACGAATCGGTCTGCCTTGTGCCCATAGTGATTGAGAAGAACAGCATCGGGGTTCAGTACAAACATTAGCAACCTTCAACGGGATTCAACTGGAGGATGCTTGACCTTCCGCAACACCTGTGGCTGGCTGGAAGCTCTCGCATTGTTCGGAGTCATCGTTCCAAGGGGAGTCGATAACCACTAACTCTGGAGAACTCTCTTTGGGTTCATCATGCTCTCGATACAGCACGTACAAGGAACAATAGCCCCGCATGGGGCACTTGTTACCTGGGCATAGGGTGAGGCTCATTGTGTCCTCTCAAGCCGTGGTTGGCTTTTTGTTGTTAGGCTGGAAGGGATACGCCTTGTTGTTCGATCCAAGAGATGTCCAGCGTCCATGTATGTTGTGATCTCTGTGACCACTTCTCGAATACGGCTTCCACATAATACTCGGCGTCCGTCTGATTCCACTCGTTGACCCGCATCAAATGGTTGAGTGCTCTCGTACCTTGACCTATGGCGAAGGTACGGCCCAAGTGCTTGACGGCGTGACAGGTGGGACAGAGAGCCACCAACCCGTCGAGACGTTGGGTGTTCGTCTCATCGTCATAATACCATATTTCATGGCACTCAACGGGGTGACGAGGCCCCTTCCCCCCGCATACCTCACAGACGTACCCCGCCTTCTTGTACTGCGCCTTGCGAAGACGATCCCAATCGGCTTTGGGGAGTACGCTGCGGAGGTTGGCTCCCCACTGACCCTTGGGGACCAACTCAACGGTAAGGGGCATCGTCATTACAATCCACGATCATAGACAGACTTGATTTGATAGATCACAACTTCCGCCACCTTATAGGGAAAGAGGCATGGGGAGAAGACTACTTCTACCCAGCTATAAAGAACATCACCTTCCTTGAGTAGAGCACCGGCCACCCAACAAACGCAACAGTAATAGATCAGCAGATAAATCATGGGGAAACCTCCATTTCCAAGTGTTCGCCTAATGTACCGGCGAACTAATCTGGAATGCCCCACGCAGCGTGCAATCGTGTAGTCATTTCCTCTGTAAGATGACAAGGCCCCGGTGCTCGTTCAGCGGGCTTGGCTTGGAGGACGAGGGGCTCGGGGCGAGTAACCTTTTCCTGGGGTTCAGGTTGGATGGTTTCAAGGTCGGGCATCTCTGTTGGGAGGGGGTAGGGTTCAATGCTCTTTACGGGTTTAGCGGGGAGCAAAGAGGGATCACCAATCGGCGTCTCCAGTGTGATGTTCTGTGCCATCTGTTGAATCAGATTCCGAACCCAAGGCCCGTCCCAATCCTGCATGATTGCGGTGGCACCCGAGTAGATTTGCCGCATATAGCCAAAGGTGGCCCCCCCTCTCTTGAGGGCGATGAGCTTGTCATCCATCGCCGAGAGGAAGTCGTTTTCAGCCAAGTTCCTCAATGCAGTGCCAAGGTACGTGGCTGCGGCGGGGTAGTAGTACCCCGGCAGATCAACCCCACCGTTGACCTTCTTGACTTTGGACAACTCGGGGCGGCACAAGCTGGTGACACAAGCAAGGAGGCGAACACTTACGGCCTCGTTACGGAAGAGTTGAAAGATAGGTAGCGCATTGTGCAGTCGAACGAACCCCGTCCGGTCAGCGAGTTCCTCAAGGTCTTCTTGGTTGGGGGCCAACTCAAAAGACCAGGATCGTCCGAAGAGGAACCCTCGGGAGAAGGCTTGGATCTGCTCGATCTCAAAGACTTCACGGGAGTCGTTCTCCCAATCATCCCAGGACAACATCAAACTTTGGGTCGGGATGTCATACTTGCTGTAAAGATCGAGAATACCCTGGCGGTAAAGAACCCCGGCATGGAAGGCTTCCTCCATGATCTCGGTTCGGGAAACACCCTTCCCCGCATGGTCAATGTCGGAGCGCAGCACCCGAAGCCAGATCACAACATTTGGGTTGTTCTTGGGGTCGGTGTCTCCAAAGTCCAAGGGCTCGTCTGCCATCAGCAGATCCAAGCCAAGGATCTGGTGCAGAACCTCCCCTATCCTTGGAGCGAACTCGCCCGACAACCTCTTGGTGCTTTGAAGGACTCCATCTGGTGTGACGGTAAACCCGCACATACTTGCAAGCTCAATGATCCGGTCGGACGTGAGACCCATGCGCTGTGAGAGCGTGTCCAAGACCGCCGAAATATCCCGCTTTTGGAGAGGCTTTGGTGTAGGGGCTTGATTCAGAGAGGGGCGGGTGCCGTGCTGTGCCCTCTTCCTTGTTCGGCCCCCAAGGAGACTGCCACTTCGCAGGACTTCATTCACTTTGGAGATGAAGTCCTGGTCCGTAAGGTTCATGCTGGTGTCAAGACGCATCATGCGGAGGTAGTCTTCACCGTCAACGGTGAGCTTGAACCCTCGCTTGGCGCTACCATTGATGAGCCCATCCTTGCGCCACCGCTTGGCCTTGGCCTTGGTGACAGATTCAAACCACATGGACTTGTCGTCTTCACCCAACGTGATGGTGTTGGGGTCTTCGCCCCCTCGGAGGCGAGAGAAGGCATCATGGAACGCTTCCAAAGCGTTATGCACATCATCCGTCAGCATGTGCTCAAGCAAAGCGATGCGATGGTAGAAGGTCGAAGACCCGCCGTGCATGGTTGCTTCTATACTAAACTCTCCCCCCAACTGTTGATTGGCGATCTCCGATCCGACAAGACCCAAAGGCGTAAGCGAATACTGGATCTCCAGGCAACGACTATCGAGGTTAGAGTGAACGAAGTTTCGTGCTTGTAGGGCAACCAGCAGGACGCTCGTCCGAATCAACATCCCGCAGACCGTTGAGATCTCGGGGTCGGAAAATCCGATAGGGCTCACCCAAGCTATCTGGGATAGCCCGTCAACCCCTACACCTTGAGCGTCCGTTTGTCTGGCGAAGGGGACGAGGGCGATCTGGCTTTCTGGGTTCTCCGTCTTCGTGCGGACCCAACCACCGTTGGTGTTGTCCCAAACAGGGGCAACACCCGTTAGGATCTCGTTACCTTTGGATTCAGTAACCGAATCAAAGATTTCATCGAGGTACTTGTCTGGGATTCGGATATAGGAGTCCGGTGAATCAGAGCTAACCCCTACGCTCTCTGCCGTGAGTTGAATGTAGGCTCGCCTATTAGGCATTAGACCACCACCTCGCCAATGTCCTTGTGCAGCTTATCCAAGGCTTTGGTAGCTCGCTTCCAATCATCCTTGTGCATGATGCGACAAGACATGAAGCAAGGCAGGCCATTGATGCTCCTTGGCATCGACTTGCTGTGGTATTCCCACACGACCCCGATCTCATCGGTCTGGGCTTCAACCCAAACCTTCCGCTTTGCTTGGTAAGCGGCTTCGGATTCCTCGTAATCTTCCATCGCCTTGTCGAATCCCAACACAACCTGCTTGTAAGCCTCAACGGCTTGGTCATGCTCGGCTTGGATTCGGTTGCACTCGGCTTCATATTCAATGAGCACGTTGGCGTGGGCTTCAAGAGCGGCTTCGTACTCTTTCCGATCTTCGGAAGTCTTTACTTTGACCTCTGTCTGGAGAGCTTGCAGCTTCTTGGGATCGGCATAGTCGTAGGCAACCTCGGACTCCAGGGCTTCCAATGCCTCTTGCGCCTCCGTAACGGGCGCTGGAAGCGTCGGAGCGTCGGGGGGAGGGCACATGGTAGGGGCTTCGACTATCGTCGGTTCCTCGGGTTCCTGGGGCTTATCGAACAGACCTTCGGGTGGCTCAAAGCAACCCATGATCAAAGGGAAAAACACCATCCCGATATCGGAACATCCATGAACGAGGGCATCGTGGGAAGTAAAGACTGCCCCGCTAACGTACTCTTGGACGAAGCTCTTTAGCTCGTCGTCCTTCATGCGTGACAGGGACGGCGGCTTTCCGGTTCGGCGCAGGTGCTCAAAGAGCAGAGCCCTGGCCTTGTCTTCGTTGGGGTTCTCGTTCTCCATGTAACGTCTACCCCCACAGTGAAGAAAGTAACCGCCTTTGTTGGATTATTCCAAGCCGAAGAGATTTTCCAAAGTGCAGGGGCCTTCCAAAGAAGTCGTCCCCCACTCATATTCTTGGAAACCGTTTTCAACAGACTTGCTGCTGGCAACCACCTTCACCACTAAAGCAATCTCATCGATCCAAGAAGGTGGATAAACCGCTTTGAGGTGAGTGCCCGCACCAAACCGTTTTTGAACAAGAGCAAAGGGAGGGTGGGTCAGTCCGGTGCGGTCCTTCCAACAGGAAGCCATACGACTGCCAACTTCCCATGCCTCTTGTTTGGTCAAAGCACGGTCAAGGGTTCTTTCACCCACAACACACACGTCAACCCACCCAGAAAGCGAAGAGAGGGCTTCGATGACATCTTTCTCGCTGAGAGTTGAGGCCATTATCTCCACACTCCGACGTAAAGTTGGAACTGGCCTTCTGATTCGATAGCGAGCCGAAGACCTGTCTCCCGATTTTCGGAAAGGATTTCGGTGAGCTTGTCGCAGAACTGTTGGATCGTCAGTGCAGGTTCGTCTGTCGCACCGAAGCCGCTGCTGTCCACGAACAAGCTGTCCAACCGTTCGTACAGCTTGTCCACTTCAACGCAATCGTCCCCGATGTTCGGAAACGGAAAGGGTGGCATTAGATCAAGCTGTGCTTCATCGGTCAGGTGGAAAGGGACCAGCCCTTTTTCACGGGCACGTTCCCCGGCTTCCCGGTTCATCTCACGGATGGTTTCAAGACCGTACATTAGGAATGTTCCCCTATCAACGCATCAAGGATGCTGGTTGCTTTCTGTATGCGTTCAAGGCGCTCCGCACATTCTCTGCGTAAGGTCTCTGCCAGCCTTGGGATCTCTGCCGCACCTGATACCATATAGCGAGGGGGGCACTTATCCAGAGATACGGGATTAGCGCCCAACGTCTTTGTGGAAAGCAAAATGTCCCAACCCCTACCCTCGGTTCTTCCCCAAGACAAGGTGGCTTTGTCACGGTTGTCAGACTGGATATGACAGCCCTGTTTCGGTATTCGGGGGTCTATCTCAAAGCCCACGTCAACACGAACGGCTCCAAAGTTTTCCCTGAAAATCTCTTGGGTTGCGAGAATCTTATCCGCAAGAACTGAAACTGCCCCTTTCATTGTCTCGCTACCAGACTTCATCATCGCTGGCGTCACCCATCTGTTCACGATGGACAATCTCTTCGGTGGTCAGGTGCTCACCGTTGTAATCATGCAACGAGTCGAGGCTTCGATTGGCTGCTTCGGTGCCGCACCAGTTGGGGGCATGAACCTTTAGATCAGCCTGCGTATCGAACAGGTCGTGCTGGTGGATTTCTTCAAGGGTGTTCGCTTCGACCACCTTGTCGAGTTCCCGACCTTCCCATCCCAACTTCCGAAGGGCATTGGCAAGGACCAAAGGTCCGTGTTCGTCCAAGACACCCTTGATGGTGTCCATGACTATGGGCAGGCTATCAGCCATTGTTTGGTTCCTATCAGACGTTGTTTGGTGCGGCACAGGGTCTCCTATGGGAAGTAAGGTTCGGAAGCCCACAGCTTCCAAGCCAGTCGTTGATCAGCGTCCCAACGCCCCCAGGCGTAGCGCATGTTGAACTTACCCAACTTCCACTCTCTGTCACCCCCCCAAAGCCACAGAAGGAACTGCATGGCGCACAAAGAACCATGCGAGAGGCGATCACGGTTCTCCGAGGCCCAGGCGTCAAGCTGTGCGGCATCGAAAGGGTTGCACCAGGGCTTGTCCCAAAGGACCGGGAAGCACCGTGCAAGCATCGCAACTCGTTCCTCGGGCCGAAGGTCACCCTCAATGGGATCGAAGCCGTCTGCGGATCGCTTCTCGCCGTTGGCATTTCTGCTCTGGCAGTACACCACCCAAGCCTTACGGGCTTCCTGGGCTTTGTTGGCGTTTGGATGTGAGGTCTGGGCGTCGAGCATCGGGTCCGAGAGGGACTTCTGTGAGTCATCTACCAGCACGGTTTTCTCCTTTAGCCGACAGGCAGTGTGGATGGATCGAGGTCCAGGGACACGGCACGGAGGACGTTCTTGGTGTAGACGTTCTCCATGTCGCCGTACTTGCGGATGATGCCCATCACGCCATCACGGTCGATCTCATTATGGGTCTCAACGGGCGTGGTCTTCTCGTCATAGACCTGACAGAACCAGTGGCCTGTCGGGCGGTCGATTCCGAGACGTACCATTCCACCATTGAGGGTGTCATTGGTTGGGATTTTGACGGGGTTAGTGCTCATGGGTTTGCTCCTTTGCAGTTACCGTCACAACAAGCCCTGCTTCCGCAAGGGACTTGATGCTGGGGGATGAATCAGTGCTCTCTGCCGAGCGGGTCACGATGTACTCGATGTTCGGGTCACGGATTACTCCCTCGGGCGTCACGATGGTCGGGACGGTAGGGATGTTGTCCTTCAAGTCAGCGATCTGTGCCGTCAGGTCGAACAGATGGACGCTCTGGGTCTCAAGCAGATCCGAGAGCTTGGCGATGGTCGTAGCCATACCTGTGAAGGTAGTCACGAAAGCGTCATTGAGCCCTTCCAACGTAGCCCGGTTCTCATCGGCAATCTCGGCCTTGAGATCGGACCGAAGGCTCGCCATCTGTTGCTCGGTGGCTCGGGCCATCTGCTCACGGAAGTCCGTGAAGGCAGCGGAGAACGCTCGGTTGGCGCTCTTGGCGTTTTCCTCGACGATGAGAAAGGCCATGTCGTCTGGTGAAAGGTTGGACAGTTCCATGAAGTTGATTCTCGCTTCCGGTTCCACCTTGGGCGTAGCGCCAGCCTTGGGCGTAGCGCCAGCGGAGCCATTTTCGGTAGAGGTCGATTTTTGGGGTTCGGGTACGTCGGTTCCTGTGTCTTTTGCGTGGTACTCGTTCGCCCACTCGATGATGTCGGCTGATTGAACGCCCCACACGGGTCTGTGGTTTGTCTTGGTCGGATGTGGGATCTTCGTCCCGTTCTTGATCCGCCCATCACGGACGAGGTTGCCGAAGTGGTCCTTGGACTTGATGCGGGGCTCGACGTTATTGTCTCTGCACCAGCCGTGGTACACGCCAAGGGCACTGCCCAACGTGTGATAGCCCTGCATAAAGTCGGCTAACACCTCACCTACGGAATGGGCGTGGTTGCCAAGGTGGTCGTACTGGTCGAGGGCTTCCTGCACCTTCGGGTGCTCGGGAGAGTCTGTCTCAACGACGGCCTGTTGCACGTCCTTGATTCCGACCTGGGTCGGAATGACCGGTGGCATGGTCTCGGACGGCATGGGCTTGCCATCGAGAATCAACTCTCGGATAGCTTTCACGACGGACCCGTGGACCGATCTCCCAAAGATGGTCTTGGAGTCTTCCATGATCTTTGCGACCTTGGGGAAGACTCCATCTTTCGCCCACTGCGAAGACATCATGCGGTAGATCCACTTGTTCCGCATGGCATCGACCTCGGCCCTAAACTCGGTGTCCCCGGTCGTACCCTGGAGACGGAACCATGAGCCTTGGATTCGGCCTGCTTCCTCTGACCAGATCTTCTCGATGCGTTTCCCAGCCCACTTTTTGACCTCCGGTGTCCCGGCGAGATCACGTACTTGCTTGACGGCGGTCCTGCGGGCACCAAGCAGAACCTCGGGGTTCTCCAAGATGATCATACGAGCAGCTTCACGCACTTGGTCAGCAGCAGGGAGGTTGCGAGCGTGTTCCATAGGATCTTCAACCTTATGTTGAGTGTCGGTGATTCGTCGGTAGGCTTGAACAGAGGCTTGCTTGATTGCCATGTTCGTCAATCCAAGCCTCTCTGGTTGCGGGATATTGAAATGGGCAGCAGCAGCGCCCCGAATCTCGTCGTGGGATGGAGGGTCTTTGGCCTCTACCACCTGTTGCGTGATGTATGCCACCACCCAGGTTTGGAGCTTCTCGGGATCGGGCATGGGGATAATCTCCGGTGCCTTGTGGGGTTCATCCCCCGGTTTCGTAATCAGATTGGCGAAGGCAGACTCGATATGCTCGATGGCTTGCGACCACTTCCTCTGCACAGCGGCGAATGGCAAGCCCTTCTTTTTGGCAAGCTCCACAGCAGAGTTTGAGAGGCTGTGCTTGCACATATCCGTGATGATGAGCACGCCTTGGCAGTCATGGGGTATCGACTCCACCACCTTCATGTTGGTGACATGGTGTGACGGATGAAGGCCCAAGCCTTCCAGCTTCCTCTTCAAGTTGCCGTTGACCAGGGATTCCTCACCACCCACCACAAGGAGGGGTATGAGATTCCCAGTGTCTTCCGGCCTGTGTCTGAATACTCGATTAGGCAAAACGTGATCCTCTATTGGGTCTTACTCTTGAGTTTGCCAAAAGCACCCCCCTTTGGGTTGTAATCGCCAAATCCAACCCCAGGAAAAACTGGGGATTTTTGATTCCGCTTACCAAATGCCCCCCGATTACCGGGCGGTTTTGGTCAGTTGGGGGTTTAGCTTCCAGCACTGGTTTCAAGATTAGGGCTCCTTTTTCAACGCAGGTTCAATCCGGCTTTTTTGACCCGGGGGTACCCCCCCACCGGTTTTCCATACGGTTATTTCCAACCGACATGGACCTCAACCCTCAGAGCGTCTACCTCGGGCCACCGAAAAGTAACGGACTCATTCAGCCTCCCCCCAGAACGCTCCAGTGGTGGTAGTAGACACCCTCCTGGGCATCGCTCCCCTCTCCCCTGTGCGTGTAGGTAGGACGTGTGGCCTGGGGGACAACCATCCTGGGGTGCTCGTTGGAGTCTCCCATGACAGCCCATGACAGACTGTTGTTGGTCAGGGGGCTGCGGTTGGGGTTACCCCCAACGGCTTGACCGTCTACCACGGGCTCTGTGCCCTGGTGGGGTCCGCCCCTCCTACCACTACCACTACTACCATCACTGGTTGGTGATTGAGGGAGGAGTGAAGAATGTCCTGGTGGTAGTAAGATCATAGTAGTGGTGGGGTGGGAGTGGTAGCTGTGACTACCACTCCCGTTACCTCATCGTCTGAAGTTGACACGGGGGGTGTTCTCGCTGATCTCGATGACATTGAAGAGGGAGTCCACCTCAAACGAGGCAGCTATCTTGGTCGCCGAGTCGCTGAGTCCAGGCTTGACCTTGTACGAGATGGTAGTGGTGAAGGCTTGGTCGAACAGGTCTTCACCCATGTGCTCCTTGAGTGCTTCCATGTCTGCACCCTTGCGTACCTTGGTACTGGCCTTGGGTATCAAGACCGTAGCCTTCCCACCGTTGACTCCCACGAACTCATGGGCACCTTCGTTACCGTTGAGGTGTTCGATGGCTTCCTGGCGCAAGCGTTCCTTGATGGGGTCGATGAGCTTGCCAGCACGGTTGATGATGTCCCATAGGGCAGCACCAAGCTCTACCTGTTCAGTCAGTTCAAGTTCACCCATGTCATCTGGGTGGTGGCCGTCGAGAGCAGCCAGTGCTCCCTTGATGGTCTCTGTGTAGTTACTCATGGTGTCTCCTTCTCCGGCTCTGCGGAGATCTTCTCGAAGAGGTACTTCCCAAGTTCAGGGTCTTCCTTGCTGACAGTCAGCAGTCGGGACTCCACTTCATCGGCAGAGATGGCATCGGTGTCTTTCCACCCATGCTTCTCGCTGATCACTTGGATTCGCTTGATGATGGTCTCGTCATCCATTGTCTCACTCCTTAGCCTGGGCAGACCCCAACGATTCGGTTGGGGTCTGCCCTGGTGGCTTATGCCTTGGCGACCGGGCAGGTCGTGTGGAAGGTTCCCGTCTCGGGGAGCCAGATAGTGCGGGCTCCCTTCTCGACCTTGCCTCCGCAGTGGACACAGATCGATGGCATGGCGGCGATCACGTAGTCAGCACCCTCGGGTAGCTCGGCCTGGGTAGGTTCCTGCACGGTAGACGGATCGACCTCGGTAGCCTTGGGCATGGCAGCTTCCTCGATTGCCCTGCGCTCGTTGTCCCGCCAGAGAGAGGCGAGGACCGACAGGTCCATGCTCATCTTGGCTTGGCAACGTCCCGCCAGAGGACACTTGCCACAGGTACGAGACTTGGCAGAGTAGTTGCCGAAGCATCGGGTGTTCAAGATCGCCAGAGACCGGATGTATGGATCAACGTGGTAGTCGTCCGTAGGGGTCCGTCCACCCAAGATCAGCGACATCCCGCCGGGTGTGGCGTTCTCGATCACCTTGGCTTGGATCTGCGCCAGATCGGGCTCGGAGGCGGCTGCGACAGTAGCGGCGACCACGAAGCTCGATCCACCATCCTGCAACCGCAGGTACTCGGCCAGACCCTTGTCGGTCAGTGCCCATCGACCTTTGCGACCGGGCTGTGTCATGCCTTCCTTGGGAGCCTTGAGGGCTTTGAAGGCGAAGCCGATCCACTGATGGACCCACAGCTTGCCCGTGGAGGGCTGTGACCCAAACTGGTCAGCGGTGATCCCCATCTTCTCGCAGACGGGACCGTAGGTGTCCTTGAAGTAGATGCAGCGTCCAGCTACACCGTAGCTCAAGTCTCCCAGGACCATGAGTAGGGGGTTTCGGAAGTCTCGGGCTGAAAGCCCCTGTGCTCGTTTACGTGCCATGTTCAATCTCCTTGGTGGTGTGTTACCACTCGGGTCTAAAAGCTCTCGTGGAGGCTTCCGTCGTTGATGTGTGAGGTGTCGCCCTCGTCGAGTGCGCCACCCTTGAGGAAGGGGTCCATGATGCGTCGGACGCCTGTACGGGTCTCTTCGTCGGGCATCCCGTCGAGTACGGCCCGTGCAGCCTTGCGGAGCAGGGTTCCCGCCTGTGACGTGGTTCCCGTGCAGTACAGCATATCCTCGGCATGTCCAAGCCAGGAGCAGACTGCTCGGTGGCTGAACTCACAGTAGAGGTCTTCGTTGTAGATCGCCTCACGGATCTTCGTGACAGCCTTCCCCGCCATCCCAAGGGCTTCGGGAGCCTTCTCGGTGAGCAGAGGGAACTTGGCCTTGCAGATCTCGACCTCATCGAGCCAGTCCATCCAACGGAACTCAAAGATCCGGTCGATGCGGTCGAAGAGGCTGGAATCGATGGGGTTGGCACTGATGCAGCGACCTCGGGTGTCTCCACCACCTGCGCTGTTGCCAGTCATCACAACCTGGGTGCCTTGAAGCACCGGGTAGGTCACGCCTGCTGGACCCTTCACTCGACCCTGGATCGAATCGAGGATCAGTCGAAGGCTCTCGGCCTGCGCTCGGTCCGCACGGTCGAAGTCGCTGATGAGGATCATGTAAGGCACCACTCGGCCCGTAGCGGTCTTGTAACCGTCACGGAGAGCCTTGAGCAGTTCGCCCTCGTCCCAAGCCGTTCCGTCCTTGTCGAACGAGCGGCTGAAAAACCAAGAGCGAATGTCGGTTCCCGGCTCGATGGTGAACACCTTGGCGGGGATGCGACGGCTGGCGCTCAAGTAGTGGAAAAAGGCGTCCTTGCCACAGCCCTGGAGACCATGCACGTAGATGGAGCGAAGCTGCTTCATGCTGATAGCAGCGTGCTTCATGTCACGGGCAAGATCGCCATGCTCGGGGATCTTGTAGTGAGACGGGCAGGGGAGACACTCCGACTCGGGCACGTCTACGTTCACGGAGAACTCGATGCCTGCGAACTCGACGGTCAACTCGCCAGGGACCGGAGGCCCGCTGCGTCGAGGGTTGCCCTTCTCGCTGTTGTATGCGTCGAGCAGAGCGTTGGAAACCGTCTCGGCCCCAGCGTTTTGCTTGACGTACTCTTCGACAGAGAGCCCGTGGGCCTCCAACAGATGGTCTGCGAGGTAGTAATCCTCGTAGCCGCAGACAGCGCAGGTGACCTTGTTCGGGTCAGCCTTGCTCTTGCCTTTGGTTTTGGTGGTTCGTGTCGCCATGTTGATCCTCTCCTGACCTTCTGCCCCGGTATGGGGTGTTGAGATTCAGATTGTCTTTACACCCTGTCTACCCTGGGGCATCAAAAAGTAACCGCCTATCGGTGACTCTTTTTTGGGTGCTTCGTGTCTCCATTCAAGGGGCGTCTGCCCCGTCCACAATGTCTACCCTGACGGGCAGGAAAGTAACGGAAAAAGTCCAAGGTGGGGAAATGCAGTTTGAACTGCTCACGACGGAGTGCTTCACGGGTAAGTACATCGCAGCGTCGTCCCTTCGCCTGGGCTTCGTCCTCCTTCACAACGCCTACCCTGGGGGGCAGGAAAGTAACATCGATTGTGGGCTGACCTTACGTTTGCGAGTCGCAGCCTTCATCGACTCAACGAGTGACTCACTGCCACCGTCACACCGTCTACCCCCGGGTATCGGAAAGTAACAAACTTTCTCACGAAAGTTTGTGGGGGCCGGGATGAAGAAACCCCCCGTGCGTACAGCATCCTTATATACACGCGCACGCGTAAGTGAAACTTCCAGAAACTTTGTTACCTTTCGATCCGTCAAGGTAGGCGTTGTGAAGGACGGAGGATGCTGCGCTTCGGCTCAATCGACGTAGCTCCGAACTCCTTGTTACTTTTCGATCCCCGGAGGTAGGCATTACAGGAGGACGAAAGGTTCCTTGAAAACTTGGAGTATCCGCCGCACGGACCAAAGCTGTCACCTGACAGTAGGGCGGCACAGTCGAGAGACCCTGCATCCATTAGGTTGGTTGTAAGTCAGAGGTCATTCCCAAGCTCGGGAAAGTCGGTTTTGGTTCGTGGTAGGTCTCCAAGTTTATCCGGTTACTTTTCGATCCATCAGGGTAGACAGAGTGAAGGGCACATCGAAAGTTCATAGGAAGGGAAACCAATGACACGTCAACTAAACATCCAGCAGCGTAACGCAATCAAAGCTACGCACGAACAGACGGTCAATGCCGTACTGCCAGTAGGCATCCGGCGACCCGTTGTGGACAAGGGACATCGGTTTTACAACAAGGACCGTTGGACCGGACGCAAGGTGCTGTCCCTCATGTGCGAGTGGGCTCACAAAAACCCCGAGTGCATCCCAACCCATACTGACGTTGAGCGTTGGGTCTATGCCGCCAATGGCGAGCATGTTCCCGCCCCGGCGATTGTGATCGCATCGACCCCCGACAAGCTATCCGACCGGACGGCGATGGCTCTGGTGGGTGGTGGCTACCACGAAGCATGGCACACGCTCTACTCCGCTCGACGTGAGTTGAGCGTCGATGAGTGCGTCTCCATCATCCTGCCCCGATGGGCACAGGTGGACGACTGGAGCAAGTTTTACAAGCTGCTCATGGAGTGGTCGAACCTGATCGAAGACATCCGTATCGAGCGTCTTGGCTGCGCCGAGTTCCCAGGAACCCGCAACAAGATGGCCGATCTCCAAGACTTCATCCTCGACCTTGAGGCCGATGGGCGAGAGAACGCCCGAGCCCACGGGATGCCGACGAGCAACGCCATGACGACTGTCTGCTCCGTCTTCCGTGACGTTGGGCTTGGCTACAAGACTACAAAGCAGGAAGCTGCGCTCTCCAAGTATGGCGAGGAAAGCCCCGAGGCTACCGCATTGGTTCTCGACGGTCCCCTGTCCCCGTACCTGCGTCAAGCCATCGCTCTGGACCGTGCAGACGACATGGGCTGCATCGGGCTGGCGATGGACGTACTGATCCTGCTCGCCGAGATCTCCGATGGAGAAGGCGAGGGTGAAGGCGAAGGCGAGGGTGAAGGCGAGGGTGAAGGCAAGGGTGAAGGCAAGGGTAAGACCGTATGCCCGTCTTGCGGTGCCTCCGCTGATAAGCTCCGTATCCGTGCCAAGGCTGGATACTACGGGAACAAGGACGAGAGCCACGCTCTGCTGACCTGTACGGTCTGTGGACACCAAGAGGAAGTCGAGATCGTTGAAGGCGATGGTCAGGGCGAAGGCGACAACATCGATTCCGACCTTGAGCCCCAAGAGGGTTCCGGCAAGGGAGAGGGTTCCGACGAGTCCGATGACGAGTCCGACGATGATACCGAGGGCGAAGGCTCCAAGGGTGAGGACACCGACGAAGAGGGTGACGAGTCCGAGGGTAGCTCCGAGGGTGACGAGTCCGATGAGGATTCCGACAAGGACGCCGAGGGCGAGGACGCCGAGGGCGAGGATTCCGACAAGGATTCCGACAAGGATTCCGACTCCGACGAAGACGGTGAGCCCGGTGAAGACGAAGGTCCAGCCAAGGACGAGTCTGCCAAGGACCACGATGCCAAGATCGATGATAAGACCGAGGGCGGATTTGACCCGACCCAAGAGAACGATTCCAACCAGGGTGGCGGCCACTGTGATGTGGGTGACAACCCCGACCGTACCGAGTACCAAGATTTCGTGCAGGAAGCACTGAAGGACGGCAAGGACGGCACTGACGGGATGCTCGACAACAACGATGCGTTGGGCCAGGAGTTCGATGCCGAGGTCGAGAAGGAAGAGATCCGAGAGGGTTCGGTGGAGGACGGCGAACGCCGCTACAAGCCTTACGACCGTAACCTCGACAGCGTTGAGTTTATCTCCCCGACCTACAAGGGTCAGGGCGAAGACGACCGCAAGGCCAAGCGAGTCCTGACAAGCGTCAAGGACGAGGCTTCATACCTGCGAGCCCGTCTCCGTAACATCGTCAAGGCGATGGAGATGACCCACACGGTTCATGGTGTGCGGCAAGGGCGTGACCTCTCCGAGCGTATGCTGGTAGATAGCTACTGTGCTCTCCGAAGTGGCGAGACCCCCGACCGTGCATACTACGACCGAGACGACCAGTTCGATACGAGCATGGCGGCTGCGGTTGTCCTTGATGAGTCAAGCTCGATGGGCGGGCTGCTCAAGGACGCCACCCGTATGCTGATGGCGATCACCGAGCCTCTGGATTCCTTGGGAGTCAAGACGCAGGTGAGCGGATTCCGAAACGGCAACTACGGTGACTACGATAGCTACCGTGGACCCCGAGACGGCTATGGCAAGGAGTACCATCGCTACCACGGTGTTCGGAACGACGTGTTCAAGGGCTTCGACGAGCGGTTCCAGTCAGTCAAGTGGCGGTTCGCCAACACCATCGCCGAGGGTTCAACCCCGATGGCCGATGGCATCCAGTTCGCTCTGGACGCTCTCAACACCCGCCGAGAGGCTTACCGAGTGCTGTTCGTCATCACTGACGGCTGCCCCGATGGTGGACATGAGCCGGTCATTCGCCGCCAGATCCGGCTTGCCAAGGAAGCAGGCATCCACGTCATCGGCGTGGGCATCGGAAGCGGAGCCTGCTACGTCACAGACCTATTCCCCGACTATGTGTACGGCGAAGCCTCCGAGCTTCCCAAGCAACTGGTCGCCAAGATGAACAATCTGCTGGATGCCCGTTCAGCAGGCAAGCGAGGACGCAAGATGCGTCGGACGGGGTAACGCCAACCCTTCCGCCTTCAACGGCGAACCCCCGTCAACCCCTGAAGCCCCCGACCGAGATTCCCTTCCCGGTCGGGGGCTTCTCTTTGTCTTGCGTACTTCTGCGTACTTACTTCCGTACTTCTGCGTACTCGTTCGGCCACCGTTCGGCCACCGTTCGGCCACCCTCGAAGAGCCTTATTGCAGGTTGATCTACACCCCAAACTAAAAGCTCTTTTAGAGCTAAAAAGACACCTTTGTAAGTACCTGTAATCGCTGCGCTTTTTCGGCCCCTTTTTGGGCATCTCTGAGAGATCCCTCAGAGACAGTAGTTTTTGGATCATTCACTCTGACTCGTGACATCAGGATCATTGTGATCTGTACCTGAAGCAACCAGAATCAGAGGGGACAAACTTACCTCACCTGAAGTCAGGTGAAGAAAGATCGTTACTCTTTGTGGATCGAGGGTAGACGGTGTGAACCCCCAACCCGAGTGGCAGAACGTCACCAAGGAGACCCACACATGCGAAGGAGCAAACGAAATGCGAGTAGAGAGAAACGAGACGACCGATGGTCGTACTGTCATCAAGTGTTGGAAGTCCCGGGATGACGGTGAAGCAAGCGACCCCACCATTGTCTCGGTTTGGGAGATTCACATCCCCACCGATTATGACATCGTGAACGGCCAGCACATCATTGAGTTCCTGTCAGCCGTCCGAGAGGATGACCTGACCCCCCTGGTTCTATCCAAGGAGGAAAAGGACGACATCATTACAGCGGTCACACGTACCGTCGCTGACTACGATCCCGATTGGAAAGTGTAGTCATCGCAAATCAACCACAACCACAACCACATTCGAGGTCCAGATTGATATGACAATGTTAGAGAATAACAATCACGACGAGAGGGAGATGACCCCACAGGAGGTTCTGGATGCTTGCATCCACATGCACACCAAAGCCCGCCGCTTCCAGGGTGTAGCCAAGCGGATATCCTATGAGCAGTGCGAGCGAGAGGCCGCCATCGGTGTCCTCTCTGCAATCGAACGAAATGGCGGCACCCGCTTCATCGCTGCCGACATGATGGGCATGAACGTAGGAACCCTGATGAACTGGTACGACAAGGCTACGGCTCCAGGTACAGCGTGGAACGTCAGGTACTACAAGCACATGATCACCACGAAGCAGGCCGAGCAGACCGAGTAGGGGAGCAAGGCTGGAGTTGGACCGCCTTGTTGAGCACCGTGACCTGTATCTTGAAGCTCAAAAGATACTGCGTGAGAGGATGGCCGAGAAGGCTACGCCTTGTCTAAATAAGGGTGTTTGACCGTGGACTCAACCGGGACCATTTGGTCAACAATCGGCGGTAAGTGATTACTTTTGGGACAGCAGTTGTGCTCTATCGGCACCGCCCCGAGGCTACGCTATGACTGATATTGCAAAATGCGTCGGTGAAACGACCGACAAAAGAACATGCCCAATGCGTGCCCACTGCTATCGCTACACGGCTGAAGCGGGCCAGCGGCAGTCATGGATTGAGGCACCACTCGACCCAGACGATGAGTGTGAACTGTTTTGGGATGAGCGGGTTGAATCCGCATGAATGGGTAGCCATATCGTAGACCGCATAACTCAACCGTAGGAATATACGGTTCGAGATATAGACCCCCGAAGCCAACCGGCTCTCGGGGGTTTTCTCTTTGGCCCAACCTATACAGAACGACAGGATATTCTGGGGCGGACATGGGTCCGTTTTGCTTGGATCATCGGATGTCTCGGGACGGCGGACCAGGAGCCAGGGACATCGCTCGAAACCCCAGTCATTACGGGCATATCGAAGAAAGTTGAGAAAGTTTGTCCGATATTGGGCAGTTGGTCCGGGGGCGGTTTTGAGATCAAACCAGTCGTTCAGAGCACTTTGATCTCAAAACGGTCTCCGGCCCAGGCCATCATCATCAGCAGCCGGGTCGTGACTTGGTATCCATATACAGGGGGGTCAAGCGTGGGTGTGGCATCTCTGACGCAAGGTGGTGATCACTGCGTTGAGCACCTTGTCGATCACTTCAGACTTCTTTGTATAGAACCCCGAGAACACGATGCCGTCGTGATCAACGACCATCGACCCTACGGCGTGCCGTAGCTCTATCCTCTCGCTGAAGGGTACAGGGATGGTCTTCGTCACACCGATGCGGCCACCCATCGTATCCGCTCGGAAGCCCTTGCCTCGAATCGCCTTGGCAATCTCGATGGCAGTATCAGCAGGGAACTGCACCTCCGCCTGGATGCCCCTGCTCAACAGCATGTCGTAGACAGGTTCGTTCATACCGAGGCCCCCCGAAAGATTCCTTCGACAAGGCCCCACTCACGGGCACCCGTCTTGATGAAGGCCAAGACCTTGGAGACCGTGGAGCGGCTGACGCCAATCTCGGCAGCGATTTCTTTACGGGACATCCCGAGTTGGACCAGCGGCAGGACTTGGCGAGCGAGGATGAACTCCCGGGCTTTGGGGTTCTCGGGTTCGAGGAAGTCCAGCAGTGAGTTCTGTGCATGATCCATCTCCGCAGCGAACCGAGGAGCAGCCATCTTGGTATCGCCGATATTAGCTTCTGCGACATCGACATTCCTCCAGCCATCGTCGGTGTAGCTCATCACACCGACCTTCTCTCGGTCCATGCGTCGTTGCTCTCGCCGATGAAAGTTGGAAAGCACACAGCCGATGACCATGTGGACGTAATGACCGAAGGATGACTTACGAACATCGAAGGGGCAGATGCCGATGTTGCGTGCCAGGATGCCCCGGTAGACATCCTGGAGCACGTCTTCTGGATCGTAGCCTGCCCTCAAGATGCGGCGAGCGAAGCCTGCGTACATGAGTTTGGCTACTTCGTGTCCCCGTTTAGCCAAGTCGATCCCAAGCTCTGCTGTGGAGACATCGATGATCTGGGATGGAGCGATTGACGGAGCGACCGCCGGAGCGACCGAGATCTCTTTGGAAGATTTCTTCACCCGAGGGCGAGAGATCTTCTGGTCAAGCGTCAGATCGGTCGGAAGGATGATGGGGTTCTCAACCGGAGCGAGCAGGTCAAGGAGACCGTACTTCTCTTTGGGTTGGAAACGCCCCGTCCTGAAGTAGCGGTCAAACGTGAGGTGGTTGTCCTTACCCCGAGGGTCCAGGGCCATAAGGAGTTGGCGGGTCGAGGGATACTCGACGACCTGTTCCTCGAACTTGACCTTGTAGGTCTTGGTTCCCTTTGACTCGGCGATCCATACGGGACGGCACCCGTGCTCGTAACGTGAATAAAAGTTGGGCTCATGGCCCATACCGGACATCATCATTACTGACTCTGCTACGGCTACGGATGGTTCTGCTGCTGCGACTGATTTCATTTTTGTTCTGGCCTCCTTTCAAGTTTCAAGTTTTGCGAAGTTGGGTCCGAAGTTTGGTGAAAGTTTCCATGATGGCTGATTCAGTGACAGAATCCAGGGTCCGCCGAGGAAATCATTGAAACTTTCCCGAAACATTCTCCGTGTGAGTTTGATTCTACCGAGGGCTTGGAGGGTAAAACCTTCCGAAGTTCCGAGGGTAGGCACTCTCTGGGCAATAAGGCAGTAAGAAAGCCACCGATTCTGATCCCCTGGATAGCGGCTTGTAATCCCCCTGTTTACCAATAGTTCCCCCCCATTGAACGTGGTGAGGATATAACCATAGGTCATTCCATACGCGCAAGCACCGACTGAAAGGATTTTCCCGTGCTCTCTGCATGGGGGGTCCATAGCCCTTTAGTGCCGGGGTCACATCC
>Ga0209089_10000704_pt1 | contig 30485 bp, 22 predicted proteins | sample ArcticOcean_MG_C_FD_187431 | JGI IMG/M metagenome (GOLD analysis project Ga0209089, IMG submission 187431) | Marine microbial communities from western Arctic Ocean - ArcticOcean_MG_CB2_150 (SPAdes) (version 2) | ecosystem: Environmental > Aquatic > Marine > Oceanic | place: Arctic Ocean: Canada... | reverse complement strand
ATTGAATTCTTTTGAGAATCTTAAAGTACTTATTGGGAAATTCAAAACAGCTCGTTGAGTAGATGCTCCGTAATAAGCATCACTATCAACTTCCATTTCACCCATTGAGTCTCTTTCTATTCTTTTGTTATTATCATTCATTTTATTCTCCAAAATATTATTGATTGAAACTCTAAAAATTATAGCTATCTATCCTATTATTAACAAGATTGAATATGCGTTTTATTCACAGTACAAATATATATCCCTTTTATGCTTGTACCTAATTTGTAAATAACTATAGTGTGATTATCACTGATAATAATTATAAAGGTGGGGATAATGGTTAATGAGAATACTTTAGCATTCTATGATATAAACTAAATCACATGAATCAAAATCAATACAATCCTGCTTTTCGTTTAGCAGTTTCATATATAGATAAGTCTCGTGATTTCTATGCAGCTCAAGGATATAAAATTCCTTATCGTTGGGCTATAAACGATCAAGTTCCGTTTCAAAAACTAACCAAACCTTTATCTGAAAGTAATGTGGGTTTAGTTACGACTGCTTCATTACCTGATCCAGAAATATCATTAAATTTTGATCCAGGAATTTTACAAATAGGATCGACTTATAAATTCTCTAGTTCACCAACCCCAAAAGCTTTGTACACGATGGATCGTTCATGGCATAAAAAGGCAACACATACAAATGATTTAGGCTCTTTTTTCCCTTTAGATCACCTTAAATTATTAGCTGAACAAAAAATAATAAAATCAGTATCAAATCACTTTTATGGTGCCCCAACTGATTTTTCACAAAGAAAAACGAACGAAACTATTGCTACTGAAATTTTAAGCTATATGAAAAAAGACAATGTTGATGTTGCTATATTAGTCCCACTCTGACCTGTTTGTCATCAAACCGTGAGTTTGGTTGCTAGGTTTTTAGAAAGTAACAATATACCAACTGTGATAATTGGTTCTGCTAAAGACATTGTTGAACAATGTGGAGTACCTAGATTTATATTTTCAGACTTCCCTCTTGGGAACCCTGTAGGTATACCATATAATACCAATATGCAAATAGAAATTACCAAAATGGCATTAACCTTACTTGAAAAAGCTAAATACCCAAGAACATCTATACAAACACCTTTCACATGGCATAACCATGAATGGCGTGAAACATATATGGAAGTCAATGAATCTAATAGAGAATTATTAGCGAGAGCAGGAGAAATCCGTAGAGCTAGACAAACTAAACGTAAGTATACAAATTAAACTTTATCTTTTTGCTCTGCTGTAGCTTTTCTAACAACATTTTCACCCCAGCAAATAACTCGATCTGTATCATTTTTTAATGTTTTTTGAGCCAAATTTTTTAGATAAACTATCTCATCTAGTCGACTAGGATCTACGTCCGCCCATGTGTCTAAATAAATGAAATCAAAATTATTCACTGTATTAATTAAATAATTTTCCATTAAAGTATAAATATGGATGGTATCGATGAACGACAGAAAAATGACCAGATCTACCTTCTGGAATACGCTTTAATTTAGGTTTGTTATAACTCATACGGCCATTATGTGATAACCAGCATCTACAGGTAGTATAGTTCCAGTTATTCCTGTTGATAAGTCACTACATAAAAATAATGCTGCATTACCAACTTCATCATGTGTGATATTACGCTTTAATGGTGCTCTTTCTGCATGAATTTTTTTCATATCAATAAACCCATGTATACCTCGAGCAGCTAGAGTATCCATGGGTCCTGGGGATAAAGCATTGACTCTGATTTCTTTTACACCAAATTCAGCTGCCAATTGTTTAACTTCATTTTCTAAAGCAGCTTTAGCTACACCCATAACGTTATACCCAGGATATACAAACTGAGATGCCTGGAAAGTAAGGGCTAATATGCTACCACCTTTGCTCATTAATTTTGCTGCATTATGAACTAAAGGGATCAATGAATATGAACTAATTTCTAAAGCAATATTAAAACTATCCCGAGAAGTTTCAGAAAAATTACCAGCTAAATCCTCACGAGGAGCAAAAGCGATACTATGCACTAAAAAATCTATGTTTTCATATTTTTTTTTGAGTAGTTCAAACAATTCTGAGATAGAATTGTCGCTTGACACATCACATTCTTCTAAAGAAGCGGTATTATATGGTTCAATAAGTTTTTCAACTCCTGACTTAAATCGCTCATTCTGATATGCAATTGTTACTTCTGCACCAGCATCTAAAAGTTTTTGAGATATAGCCCATGCAATACTTCGATGATTAGCAACACCAAAAACTATACCCTTTTTATCACTTAAGTCTATATTGATCATAATTATTTTTCCTTAGATTATAGTACCGTGAAAATTATACTTGTTATATACAATGGTTTACAATATTTTACTGACTTCTAGTAGATCTGTTATGTATCAAAATTTATTTCTGAACCCATCATTTTATTTACACAAGCATAACATTCTCTTTCCACATGTGAATGTTTAATAGGTGTATTCCGAAAAAATACTCTATGGAAAAAATGCCTCCAAATATAATTAAAAGAGCCCCATTCCAATACTTGGTGTGCATGACAATACTGGTATAGTAATAAAGCTAAGCTTTTTTTATCCATTATTTCATTATCTTTATTCAATTTAAATCTTTTTCTAGAAATTAAGATAACGGGATCCCCTAATAATAAAGGTAATGTAGCTGCAGGTACGGGAAAATAAGAAACAATTAATATTCGTGTTTTATCTAATGTTTTGGATGCGATTCCACAATCATGCAGCAAAAAGCCCGTAGTAGTCTTAGTTGTATACTTCATATGTTTATAATATCAATTAATTTATAAATATAAGTATAAATTAACATAAAAGACCGAAATCTAAAAGGAATCTATTATTTTATAAATTTAATGAACTAGTCAATTCCAGTTGCAACATTTGCTATTGAAGCATCAACAATAGATCTAACATCTTCTACTTCTTCTAGGTTGTCAATTAAACCTATAAGCCGTTCAATTTGTGATTTACTAAGGCCAGCTAATCTTGCGTTATCTCTAAATTTTACTTTAACGTCTTCACCTTGTAAATGACGTCCAATCTCTACTCTGTGGGATAAAACTGTGCCATCATTCATCTTAATACTAATTTCATTAAACCTTGAAGACTCTATTGCTCGTGGAGGTAAATGAATAAAATCGTTATGTTGTTTAATGTCAATCCGGCCTATCAAATCTTGAACTTTAGATCGTAATACTTTTCTATCACTGAAAGAATTAATATCTAATTTACTGTCCAATAAATATGCTGCAATAACATACCATAAGCTAAATTTACCATTAAAACCACTTTGTGGGTTCCACATATTAGGAGCGATTTCTAAAGGTTCCTGACTAATATATACTTTAATTTCCGCAATATCGTCTGCATTTATCTTAGTTTCAGCAGTAATTTCTTCTAAACAAGTTAAGGCCGCATGAGTTCCCGCACAACAAGGCCAGGGTTTAATTCTTATAGCATTACTAATAGCTAAAGGATTCCCTAAGTTTTCAGTCACACCATCTAGATTAGCTTGTTGGTCTCCAAAAACTGCAAAATAACCATGTCGTCCTTCAATTGCAGAAGGGTTAGCACTAAAACCTTTTTTGGCTAGCATAGCCGAGACAATACCGCCTCTAGCAGAATTTCCTGGGTGGTAAGGTTTTGTCATATATCCAAAATTAGCACGCACACCTGAAGCGGTAGAAGTAGCTATTCCTAAAGCTGTACGGGTTTCTTCTACAGAAAGGTCTAGTAGTCTACTAGCAGCAGCAGCCCCACCTAAAGCACCCATGGTAGAGGTCTTATGCCAACCTTTTTCATAATGATCTGTGCCGATATTCAAACCCACTTTGGAACCTACTTCAAATCCAACAGTGAAAGCATCCATAATAGTTTTACCACTCAATTTATATTTTTCTCCTAGAGCTAAAACAGTTGGCATTAAAACGCATGCAGTGTGTCCAAATCCTTTTCCACTATCATCATAATCAGCACCATGAGTTAGTACACCATTCGCAAAAGCTGCATTAACCGCAGATGTTTCTATTCCACTTCCGAGCAATCGAGCATCTGTATTTCCGCCTAATTCTTCTGTGAATTCACTTATTATTCTTCCAATTGGGCGAATAGTACTTTCTAAACAAGTGCCAATACCATCTAGCATAGATTTTTTTATTTGGCTTGAAGCTTCTTCAGGGTAACTATCAAACTGAGATTCAATAACGAATTTAGCTAATTTTTCTGTGGTAGACATAATAACCTCACTTCCTTGCAAACATCATTTTCAGACACAATAACTTCACGAGAAAAAAAATATTATCTAACTATGTAAGATTTAAATCAATACCATAATTACTCTAATACTCATACATATTATCTATAACACAATATGTATATTTTTATGCTTATTTAATATCTTTTATATTATGACTTATTTTCTCCATCATTGCTCTTTTCATTTTCAACCTGAAAACCGCTAGATAAAAAATCTATGCCATCAATATCTTCAAGTTTAACTGAAGCAAAAGGATCTGAAGAAATTGATAAGCTTTCTGCTAAAACTTTATCTTGATCTCCAGTAGATACAGAAATACTATCATCATAGTAAGGAAGGTTATATCTTTTACGACCTTCTTCTGATAGATCAAGTCTTGCTGGAATTAATCTCCCAATAATTACATTCTCTTTCAACCCTAATAATGGATCTGTTGAACCACTAACTGCAGCTTCTGTTAAAACTCTTGTAGTTTCTTGGAATGAAGCAGCAGCAAGAAAACTTTCAGTATTTAAAGAAGCTCTGGTAACACCAAGTAAGACAGGGCTTCCAACTGCAGGATTGCCGTTAACTTCAATTATCTTTCTGTTTTGCTCTTCAAATACAAATCTATCAATCAATTCCCCAGGTAAAAGATCCGTATCTCCTGCTCGATCTACTCTAATTTTTCTTAACATTTGTCGTACGATAATTTCAATATGTTTATCGTTAATTGTAATTCCTTGTGATCTATATACAGCCTGTACTTGTGAAATTAGATACTTTTGCACAGCATCCCTACCTAATATTCGTAAGATATCTTGAGGATTTAAAGGCCCGACTGTTAGTGGGGTACCTGCCGTAATAATCTGACCATCAGTAACATTAGCGCTGGCTGAAAGTGGAATAAGATATTCTCTTCTTTGTACTTCTTTCCATTTCAATGTTATTAGTGTTTTATTTGATTCCACAATTCCAGATATCTTTGCAATTAAAGGCAGTTTTTCTTCTAAATCTACTTCAGCTTTTTTAGATGCCCTTTTAGGGACATATTGAGCTATAATATCTCCGAGCTCAATAGACTGTTTATTTTTAACTATAGATTTATATCCCTCAGGTAATTCATATTCTTCTTTTTGATCTTTTTCTTCAATAACAACAATACGTCTAACTTCAAGGTCATTAACTATTTCAACAGTTCCATCAATCTCACTCAATGTGGCAACACCCTTTGGGACACGTGCCTCAAATAATTCCTCTACACGTGGCAAACCAGACGTTATATCATCTCCAGCCACTCCACCAGTATGGAAAGTTCTCATAGTAAGCTGAGTACCAGGTTCACCAATACTCTGTGCCGCAATAATTCCTATAGATTCCCCTATTAGTGGGGTTTGTCCCGTAGCTAAACTCATTCCGTAACACTGGCGACAAATACCTCTCCAACAAGTACAAGTTAATGGAGAATGAACTTGTACACGATTTATTCCAGATTCAACAATAACCTTAGCTGTTGGTCGATCAATTGTGAAAAGTTCCTGTGCTAAAATTTCACCTGTATTTGGATGAACAATTTTTTCAGAAACAACTCTTCCTGTTATCCTATATTCAAACGGTGGTCGCAAAGGATTATCAGGCTCATCTTCTATCCAATAACCCTGAGTTGCATCGCACTCTTCATGTAAAATAATTACATCCTGAGAAATATCTATCAGTCTTCTAGTTAAATATCCACTATCAGCTGTTCTTAGAGCAGTATCGGTTAATCCTTTTCGAGCACCATGGGTTGAAATAAAGTATTCCAAAACTGAAAGACCTTCACGGAAACTAGCTTTAATTGGTAATTCTATAATTCTTCCTCGGGGGTTACTCATTAAACCCCTCATGCCAGCCATTTGTTTAATCTGAGCTATGTTACCTTTTGCACCAGAATTAGCCATCATATACACACCACCATAGTTAGGTAATGATTCTCTAATAACTCCAGTCATATCATCACTAGTTTTTGTCCAAACAGCTATAGATCGTTGATAACGTTCCTCTTCACTAAGTAAACCATTAAGAAACTGTTCTTGGATTTCATCAACATCCTCGGAGGCTTGATTTATTAACCCTTGTTTTTTTGGTGATACTGTAATGTCATTAATTGCTATTGTTACACCAGATTTTGTAGCATAAGAAAATCCTATTTTCTTTATAGCATCTAGAATTTCTGCTGTAACCAAGTTTCCTAAATCTTGATAACATTCGTTAACTAAATCTCCTATGTTATCTGAATTCATCGTAACATTACGAAAAGATAGTTCTTCAGGCAATATTTCATTAAATATGATTCGACCAACAGTCGTATCTATCCATTCGTTCTCAATTTTTATAGATATTAAATCATGCAACTTTATTAACTCTGCGTCATATGCCTGTCTAGCACTAACAGTACTTAAGTATTTCTTATTAGTATGTTCACTACCTTCCACAATCTGGGTTAGGTAATAACATCCCAATACTATATCTAGGGTCGGAGTTACTATTGGCTCTCCTGAACTAGGTCGTAGCATATTGTGAGTACTAAGCATGATTTCGTTAGCTTCTCTAACTGCTTCTTCCGATAAAGGTACATGCACAGCCATCTGATCTCCATCAAAATCTGCATTAAATGCTGTACAGACCAAAGGGTGTAAGCGAATAGCGCTACCTTCTACTAAAACTGGTTGAAATGCCTGTATACCTAACCTATGTAAAGTTGGAGCTCTATTAAGTAAAACTGGTCTTCCCGATATAACTTCTTCTAAAATATCCCAAACCTCTTCACGGCCATTTTCAACCATACGCTTAGCGCTTTTTACATTATGTGCGTGACCTTCCAAGACCAATCGGTTCATAACAAAAGGTTTAAATAATTCCAATGCCATTTTTTTTGGCAAACCACATTGATGCATTAGTAATTCAGGGCCAACAACAATAACTGATCGACCACTATAGTCAACTCTTTTACCAAGAAGATTTTGCCTAAATCGTCCTTGCTTTCCTCTCAATAAATCTGAAAGTGATTTTAGTTTATGATTATGGCTACCAGCAATAGCTCTACCATGTCGACCATTATCAATTAGCGCATCCACAGCTTCCTGTAGCATTCTTTTTTCATTCCGAACAATTATTTCAGGAGCTTCAAGTTCTAACAATCTTCTTAATCGATTATTACGATTAATGACTCTTCTATATAAATCATTTAAATCACTAGTTGCAAATCGACCCCCGTCAAGTTGAACCATTGGTCTCAAATCTGGAGGAAGTACTGGTAAAACTGACATTATCATCCATTCAGCACGATTTCCACTTCTACGGAAAGCTTCCACTATTCTAAGTCTTTTTACAGATTTTTTACGTCGCTGTCCTGCAGTAATTTTTATTTCCTCTACAAGTTCGTCACGTAAATCATCTAAATCAATACCTTCTAATATTTGCATTATCGAGCCTGCACCCATTGCAGCTGCAAACCTGTCTCCTAAGGAATCCCTGAGATCACGATATCTATTTTCAGTTAAGAGTTGCATAACCGCAACTTGTTCGATGTCATTTATTTTAGTCTTAATTTGAGCAAGGGAAGTTTCAAAACTTACTTTAATTTCTGAAGCGATTTGAGAAATTTTTACCAACTCTTTATCTTCATCTTTATCAGAAGTAGCCAATAATTTACCTATATTTGACTCATCAAATACACCATATTCTAACTTATTTTGCTCTATGTAATTATTTACAGCTGCGAGTATTGACTCCTTACTATTTTGTTCAATTTGTGTTTCTTGTTCACGCAAATCAGACAATAATAAGTCTAACGATTCTTGATCTAAAGAAGTTACTATATACTGAGCAAAGTATAATACTCTCTCTAAATTCCTAGGTGAAATATCCAACAATAAACCCAAACGAGTAGGAGAACCCTTTGCAAACCAAATATGTGCTACTGGAGCTGCTAATTTTATATGCCCCATTCTCTCTCTACGAACTTTACTACGAGTAACTTCAACACCACAACGATCACAAATTACGCCTTTATAGCGTAATTTCTTATATTTACCACAATAACATTCCCAATCTTTTGTAGGTCCAAATATTTTTTCACAAAACAATCCATCTTTTTCAGGGCGTAAAGTTCTGTAATTTATTGTTTCTGGTTTGGTAACTTCGCCATAAGACCAATTCAAAATTTGTTCAGGTGAAGCAATACCAATCTTTACCGCGTTAAATTCAGGAGTTTCTGTTGTCATCCTTATTTCTACCTCATAGCATTTAAGTATTCAAATTAATGTTGTAATTTTTATATCAGTTAAAGTTCTTCTTCAACGTCAACAGAGTCGCTATAATCTCGCTCTTTTATGTTATTCAAATTGCCAACCGTATCTAAATTAGATGCAATATCATCATCTTCAAAGCTTGGTATAATCTGATCAGTATCTATATCTATGTCAATTAATCCTGATTCATCGTATTCATTAGAAAGACCAAAAGGTTGATCAGCTTCTCTTAATAGATCAACTGAAAGGCCTAAGCTTTGTAATTCTTTTAAAAGAACATTAAATGACTCAGGAATACCTGGCTGAACTATATCCTCTCCCTTAATAATAGATTCATAGGTTTTTACTCTACCAAGGACATCGTCAGATTTCACTGTAAGCATTTCTTGTAAGTTATGCGCAGAACTATAAGCCTCTAAAGCCCAAACTTCCATTTCACCAAATCGCTGGCCTCCAAATTGAGCCTTACCGCCCAATGGTTGTTGTGTAATTAATGAATAAGGACCCGTGGATCTTGCGTGAATTTTATCTTCTACTAAGTGAATCAACTTAAGCATATAAACATACCCTACTGTGACTGGCATATCAAATGATTCACCCGTCCTTCCATCATAAAGTTTAGTTTTACCGAAGGTTGGAGGAACGTCATCATGTTTTGCATTTAATTCTTGAATTATCCTCATCAAATCTTCAGCTGTTAATCCATCAGTCGAAACACCTCGATTATTAAGCCATATTTGATGACATACTTCTGTAGCGAAACCAATCGTGTCTACTCGATAGATATCTTCGTAGTTATATCCTTTATCACTAAGCCATTCTCTTAGAATATTTAGGTCTATGTCTCCATGTCTTTGTACACAACCTGATTCAGTAACAAACCAAGCCTTAGCTAATGTGTCTTGTATTCCTACATCAGTAGCTCCATCAAATACAGGTGTTACTGCATCGAAATTCATCCCTTTTGCAGCCATGCCTAAATGTGTTTCTAACACTTGTCCTAAGTTCATTCGAGATGGTACTCCTAAAGGATTTAAAATAATATCAACAGGTGTCCCATCAGATGTATATGGCATATCTTCTACTGGCATGATTTTAGAAATAACACCTTTATTCCCATGACGACCAGCCATCTTATCGCCTACAGAAATTTTTCGAGTTTGAGCTATCCAAACCCTAACAAGTTTATTAGCACCTGCGGGTAAATCATCTCCGTTTTCCCTACTAAATATACTTACTTTAGTAACTTTTCCTCTTTCACCATGCGGCACTCTTAAAGAGGAATCTTTAACATCTCTTGCTTTCTCCCCAAATATAGCTCTTAATAATTTTTCTTCAGCACTTAAATCTGTTTCACCTTTGGGTGTGATTTTACCGACTAAAATATCGCCAGGACCAACTTCTGCGCCAGGGAGAATAATTCCATCTTCATCTAGATTGCTAAGGCTCTCTTCTCCTACATTTGGAATATCTCGTGTTATTTCTTCTGGTCCAATTTTAGTATCCCTTGCTTCACATTCGTGTTTTTCAATGTGAATAGAGGTAAATTTATCTTCCTGAAGAAGTTTTTCACTAATAATTATCGCATCTTCAAAATTGTACCCTTCCCAACTCATGAACGCTACTAATACATTTTGACCTAAAGCTAATCGTCCCCCATCAGTAGATGAAGAATCAGCTATTGCTTGACCAGCATTAACTCTATCGCCTTTAAAAACAATAGGTCTTTGATTCATGCAAGTGCCTTGATTTGTTCTAAAGAATTTTCGTAGTTGATATTCATGATTATTGCCTTGATTATCACGAATAACTATTTGATTACCTGCACATACAGTTACTTCCCCATCAATCTCTGAAACAATCACTTGCCCAGAATCAATTGCAACTCTTCTTTCCATGCCAGTGCTAACAATAGGTGCATCTGGTCTAAGAAGAGGTACGGCTTGCCGTTGCATATTTGAACCCATTAGAGCTCTGTTTGCATCATCGTGTTCTAAAAAAGGAATTAATGCGGTTGAAACACTAACAATCTGCTTTGGAGATATATCCATATAATCAATTAGGTCAACATTTTCAATTGCAAAATCCTCGCCTCGGCGAACTTCAATTTTTTCGCTTGGTATTTGGCCTTTATCATCTAAAATTACATTCGCTTGTGCTATTACAAACTTTTCTTCATCATCAGCCGAAAGATAGTGAATAAGTTCAGGTTTATCAGTCACATAAGCTTGAACTTTTATCATCATCTCAGGTAATGAGCTTAATTTTGCAAAAGTTCTATTAGTAACTACAGAACCTTTACGAATGATAGTTTTACTTTGTTCATCCCTTACTGGTTCGTTAATCGTTCTACCAATTAATTCTCCATCATACGAAAGTAGTTCATGAATTACTTTTCTATAAGGGGTTTCAATGAAACCAAATTCATTAGTTCTAGCGTAAGTTGCTAAAGATCCTAATAAACCAATATTAGGGCCTTCAGGTGTTTCAATAGGACAAATTCTACCATAGTGAGAATGGTGGACATCTCTAACATCGAATCCAGCCCTTTCTCTAGATAATCCACCTGGTCCTAAGGCTGAAAGTCTTCTTTTATGGGTTAATTCGGCTAAAGGATTTGTTTGATCCATAAATTGAGAGAGTTGTGAGCCACCAAAAAATTCTCTTACAGCAGCTCCCACAGGTCTCTGATTTATTAAAGATGCAGGTGTAGTTGTTTCAGGATCATTAATTGTCATACGCTCCTTCACAACTCGTTCCATTCGGACAAGTCCTACTCTTAACTGATTCTGTATTAATTCTCCAACAGCACGAACTCTTCTATTGCCTAAATGATCGATATCATCTGGAGTTTCTCTTCCATTATTGATATCTAAAATTTTCTTTACCACAGCAATAATATCTTCTTTAGTTAAAGTTCTTTCCTCAATAGTTTCACTACCAAGCCGTTTATTGACTTTATATCTTCCTACCTTGCCTAGATCATACCTACGAGGATTAAAAAATAAATTATGTAACATAGCTTCAGAATTTTCTAAAGTAGGAGGTTCTCCAGGTCGTATATGTCGATAAAGTTCAATGAGTGCATCTTTTCGCTCAATTGCATTTGGATCACGATCCAATGTTGTCTTGATATAATTATGATCAGAATCGGTATCAAAATTTTTGAATTCTTCAAGAATGGCTTCAGGAGATTCAAATCCGATAGCACGTAAAAAAGTAGTTACTGGAATACGTCTTTTTCTATCTACTTTCACAGAAATTATATCACGGGAACTAGTTTCAAATTCTAACCATGCTCCTCGATATGGAACAAATTTAGCATTGCCCATTTTTTTACCGGTAACAGGATCTTCATCAAGTGTAAAATAAACTCCCGGAGATCGTACTAATTGGCTAACAACTACACGTTCAGCACCATTAATAATAAACGTACCGTTTGTAGTCATGAACGGAATATCTGCAAGAAATATCTGATTCTCTTTTATTTCCCCAGTCTGTTTGATTTTTAAATGCGCTGTCACATATAATGCAGATGCATATGTCTTTTCTAATTCTCTACATTGAGATTCAGTATATTTCGGTTGTTTAAACTCATGGCCAATAAAATTTAACTCATATCGGGTACTATTAAAGTCCTCTATTGGAGAAATTTCTTGAAGTAAATCAGTCATGCCTTCAGTTTTGAATAAGTCAAATGACTGACTTAAAACTTGAATTAAGTTTGGAACACTTGCTTCAAGCGTACTAGATGCAAAACTATTCTCAACGCGTTTTATATTAGCAGAAGGTTCAATAGCAACCATATGAAACACACTCCTTTGTTGAAAGTAAAAAATACCATCCCATTTAGGAATGGCAAAATGTAATTGGGATATCCCAGTTAATTCGGAAACTTATATATGCTATGATAAGCCTGTGAAATAAAATTATAAGCTATGATAATACACTGGTTTATCATTTTTGTCAAATTGCAATTAGTTTAATTTTTCAATTATTGATAAATTAGCCAAACTCATCAATAATTTCTTTTTCCCCGTATTAGTAAAATGAACTTCAACAATATAATCGTTTCCACTTTCAGTACATAGTAATACCATGCCTTCACCAAATGTTTTATGGCTTACTTTTGCACCTACCAGAAGAGGCTTGATTACAGATTGGTTTTCCGGAGTACTGTCAACTTTAGGCTTATTTACTATAAAATTATTCCTATGAGTATTTGAAGTATCTGCATTTGTTTCTAAACTTGCGGTATTTAAACTTGGAATATCTGATAGAAACCTTGAAGGTATACTTGCTTGACTACCTTGGCCAAAACCATAACGTTTATACGTTCTTAATAAATACAATAGTTTTTCTGCTCGTGTTATTCCTACATAGCATAGTCTTCGTTCTTCCTCTAATTGCATTGGATCATCCATACTTCTTATATGAGGCAATAATCCTTCTTCCATGCCTGCTATAAAAACAACAGGAAATTCCAGTCCCTTTGATTGATGTAGCGTTATTAGTGTTATAGAGTGTTCATTGCTATCTAAATTATCTACTTCACTAACTAAGACTATTCGATCTAAATAATCGCTCAAAGAACTAATATCTTCTGTTTCCTGCAATTGCAAAGCCAAGCCTTTTAGCTCCAATATGTTTTCTATTCGATCAACGCCATTATTCTCATCTTTTTGTAAAAAGACTTGATATCCAAAATCTTTAATAACCTTATCGATTATTTCAGAGGGAGAAAGATCTTTAGATTCTTTAATTAATGAGTCTAATGAATTAAAAAAATGCATCAAAGCTGTAGCTGCTCGCTTACTTAATCCAATTGTTTTTTGCAAATCCTCTAAATTATTGTATTCACTAAGAATCTGATAGATAGATTTATTAATTGATTTAGCAAAATCAGCTAAATATTTATTACTAGTTGAACCTATACCTCTTGGAGGAACATTTATAATCCGATTAAAACTAATATCGTCATTAGGGTTTAGTATTACTTTTAGATATGAAACTATATCTCGAATTTCTTTTCGACTATAGAACTTTATGCCACCTATAATTTTATATGGGATTTTATTAGTAAGACAGGCCTCTTCAATCACGCGTGATTGGGCATTTACCCTGTACATAATTGCACAATCTTCCCATTTGAATTTTTTTAGTTTAACTAAACGTTCAATTTCGTGAATAATTTTTTCAGCTTCGTCTTTTTCAGAATAACCTTCAGCTACTACTATAGGTTCTCCCAATCCATTATCTGTCCATAATTCATTACTAACATTCGTATCGTTTACAGATATAAGCTTTGAGGCGGCATCTAATATATTTTGTGTCGAACGATAGTTTTGTGAAAGCTTTATGACTTTTGTCTCTGGGTAATCTGCTTGAAATGATAATATATTTCTTGTATCAGCATTTCTCCAAGAATATATTGATTGGTTAGGATCTCCAACAACACAGATATTCTTGTTCACACTACCTAACAATTTCATAAGATTATATTGAGCAATATTTGTATCCTGAAATTCATCAATCATCAAATGTTCATATTTATTACTATAATAATTATGCGTTTCTTTAGAATGTTGTAATAAATTTACTGTAGTCATCAAAAGGTCATCAAAATCAACGGCAGTATTGCTATTTAATTTTAGTTGATAATTTTCATACACTCTATTTACTATTTCATCGTAATAGTTTTGACCAGTACCATTCAAAACTTCGAAGGATTGTAAATTGCTTTTATGTTTTGATATAGATGCTAATAGGGTTCTGGGTGTAAATCTTTTATGGTCAATTTGAAGTTCTTTTAAAGTTTCAGTAATAACTTGTATTTGATCACTATCATCATATATAACAAAATTAGGATTCAATCCCACAAACTTTCCATGTTGCCTTAGTAGATAAACACAAAAACCATGAAACGTTCCACATCGTAAATTAAAAGCATCTCTATTGGGAATCATCGCCCTAATTCGTTCTTTGATTTCATTCGCTGCACGATTGGTAAAAGTCACAGACAAGATATTTTGAGAGTCTATTGATAATTGACTAATGAGATAAGATATTCTATGAGTTATTACTCGAGTTTTACCACTACCTGGACCTGCTAAAACTAACAATGGGCCATCGGTCGTATAAACAGCTTCTTCTTGTTCAGGATTAAGACCAGGGGGAAATTGATTGTTCATAATTTTTCATTTAATTTATTAAAAGTCTTCAATATATTTTTTATACTCTAGATCATTTTCTCTTACATCGCCTCTATCAATTAATGCTTCATTAGATGGTGAAGCCGGTTTATAACCAGCAGGCATATTACCAACCCTCATATCTTGAACTTCTGTTCCATTTTTATATTCTGAAACTATACCATCATCTTCAAGATCTAAAATATCATCTTCTTTTAAACCTAATAAATCAGACAAAACATATATATTATGATACCCGAGAGGTGCAGTTGGACTTTGAATAAATCCATCAGTTTTTGACATCTGGAAAGGCAATCCTGAATAAATACGTTGTCCAATATTTGTATCTTCATGATGCTCAATCTTTTCAAAAAAATTACGGTGTTTATACTGTGAATTAGTAAGTAAATCTCTTGAATTATTAACAGGAGCAGCAGATATATTTAAAGATTGAAGTTTTTCAACAATTTCAAATTTCGAAATACTTTTGCTCCAATTAGTTATTATTTCATCAATAGATTCATGATTATTCATTCGATTTTCACATGTAGAATACTTATCTAATAGTAAATCTTTTTCTCCTAATAATGCAGAGAATTTTGCCCATTCATCATCAGATTGAATAGATAAAACAAACCATTCATCATCTCCACTACAAGGATAACAACCCTGAGGAGCAAATACGTTATGTCGATTACCTTTTCTTGGAGAATAGTGATTATTATAAGCTACATCTAACAAATGGGAGCTCACCATAGGAACACATGCCTCCAGCATAGAATGATCAATCCATTGTCCTTGTCCTGTTTTATTTCGATGAAATAAAGCCATAGAAATGGCGCTAACAATATTCCACGCTACAACTAAATCCATTATGGATTGTCCGGCTTTACTTGGAGTTCGATCAGGAAATCCAGTTAAGTGAGATGTAGTAGCGGCTTCAATTACTTGAGCCATACCCACATAATCTTTCCATGGTCCAGTATGACCATAACCAGAATTAGACAACATAATAATGTCTGGTTTCACTAGTTTAAGTGATTCATAATTCAAACCTAAATTTGTCATGACACGAGCAGAAAAATTTTCAGCAACAACATCAGAAATAGAAACTAGTTCTTTAAATAATTCCCGTCCACTATCTTCTGATAAATTTAACGTAAAACTTTTTTTACTTCTATTCGACCCATTAAAAGCACCCGAACGATCGTGCCAATTTATACCTGGATCACCATCTGGGAAAGGACCTAAAAACCGATAGAAATTCGGCCTTTGCGCATATTCAACATGTATAATTTCCGCACCCATATCCCCTAAAATACTCATTGCCATTGGTAAAGCAAGAATATCTGAAGTTTCTATAATTCTTATACCACTTAATGGTAGAGAGGCATTACCCATTATTATTTTATTATTCCTTTGTTCTTGAATTCTGCTATAGAATCTTTATCTATTTCTAAAAGATGAATTAAAATTTCTTCGGTATTTTGACCAAGTGAAGGAGATCCCTCAACAGGTATCCCTTTAGTCGAATCTAATCCAAGAATATTTGAGACGTGAGGTAATCCTTTTAATAACCCATGGTCAAGATCTACATAATATTCTCTATCAATCAATTGTTCACATTCTAGTAATTCCTTAGGATTGAGTTCTCTGCTTGCCATAAGACGCCAAGCATGAGCTTCATGGAAAAATTCATTCTTATCAATTTCTTGTAAACGGTTTAAGTATAGAGATTTTAGTTCTTCATAATTTTCTTCTCTCCCTTGCGGAGTGGCAAATTTATCTTCATACATTTCAGGCACTCCAAGAAATGCTGCAATCTCTTCAAAGTCTGTGCTTCTAATTACTGAAAGACCTACATGCCCATTATTTGCAGGCCACAAATCAACACCAAATAACAATCGTTCTTTAGGGCCACGACCCCAAATTGCACCAGTATAAGTATAATATTGTAAGGCATATGGTATACAAGAAGTAACAACTTCAGCCATACTTATATCTATATGTTGACCACCAAACCTGTCTATTGCAAGAAGTGCCATCATAGTTGAGCTCAATGCTACTTGCCCTGCAACAAACTGAAACAATGGAACTCCAAAAGAAATCGGTTCACCATCATAATCACCACTAACATACATATTCCCACCTATAGCTTCTAAGGTGATTTCATCCCACTTCCAATTACTTATTGGGCCAGTTTGACCGTATCCAGTTATTGACGTAATGATAAGATTAGGATTCCTATCTAACAAATCATTAAAAACAATATTTTTTTCTGCTAAATATCCTGGATTAGTTCCATCAATAATAAGATCAGCTTTATCAATCAATTTATGAATTAATTGTAATGAATCTGGGTTATCAAAATCAGCAACAAAACTTTTTTTCCCTGTATTTAAGCTAAGAAAGAGTGTGCTGTTTTGTGAACCAGAAGAATCTTTTAGAAAAGGTTCTTCAAAACGTATGGAATCACCGTCTATTGGCTCTATCTTTATCACATTTGCACCATAATCAGCAAAGATTTTCGAGCAATAAGAACTTGATATGCTTGAACCTATTTCTATAACTATTATGTCTTCTAATGGTAACAAATATCTCCCTACTCCCTACACAAAATCATAGAGCGAACCTCATGGCCTTGAAGTTCGCTCTAAAATATATAAACCTAACTACTTAATTTGATGGCTTAGGGAAGAAATCTTCTTTCCAAGGCCAATCTCCATCAGGCTCAAACGTTGGCAAACCTTTATCTAATCTATCCTTATAAGGACTAGCAATAGGTTCACGCCATGGATAAACTCCACCTTCATAAGCTTTTGATCCTACTTTGAAATGCTTTGTTTGTTCTAATGTTTCCACAAACGGAGCATTTATATCATAGACTTTGGTCTTAACATTTCGACCATCAATACCATTAGAAGGTCTGGGTCCAGCTCGGGAAACATGTCCCCACAACTGCCTACCCAGGATTTCTTCAGCCATCCAAACAGTTTCAATTAACTTATCTAAATCAACACCTGTTTCAATACCCATATCTTCCATCATATGCATTGTATCTTCTGTAGGAGCCATCCCTGTAGCTCTTCCGTTACCACAATAAGGGCAACCACCGAATCCACCGATTGTTCCATCAAGAGCCAAGTCGTCTTCAGGACCGAGCGCTCTCAAAGCTGCATAATGTGAAGTTACTGCCATTCCTCTACTATTATGAGAATGTAATGACCAATGAATAACTTCAGGCCATCTCTCTTTAACTCGATATATAATTTCTTCTACTTTTTCTGGATGAACCCATCCCATAGGATCTCCCATACTTGCCTGTGTTACTTTTATACCAGCATCTTCCCAAAGAGCAACCTGATGCTCAAGCAAGGCAAAATACTGATCTACAGTAAAATCTCCAAGAAAGTTTGAACCAAAAGAAGCATTTGCTCCTACACCAGCTTCTTTCGCGCCAGATTCAATAGCTCGAGCAATAACTTTTGGCCAATTTTCCATCTCTTGCATCTGTGATCTGTTTGTATTCCTTCGCACAAAAATATCACACATATGACAACTAAGTGTAGGTCGTCCAGAACCTCTCTCAATAGTCAAAGGAGGTGAGTATTCTTTAGCTCTTTCCACTCCTCTTTCATTAAGAGCTAATGCAGTATACGTAACTCCTTCTATTGGCTTGAATTTAGACATCAATTCGTCCATTCTAGCCATTTGTGGAGTATATCGAGGGCTAACAAATGATCCTACAACTATTTGTTTTAAACCAGTTTCACCTAAGGCATTGAGCAATTCAATCTTATCGTCGATAGCTATATTGGCATCTTCAATTTGCATACCTTCCCGCAAACCTTGCTCAGTGTAAGTGACTTTTGGATATCTATTTGACATATTCCCCTCCTTTCATGGTTTTGCAAAAATAATTAATTAAAAATATTTTGGGCATTCTAACTCCTTTCTGACCTTTGGCACCCCCAGGGTGGAGTCCTTGTCTTAAATTAAAAAACCCTACAAGAAACAATTTTATGCCTTCGGATAATTGGACCCTTGCAATTTATTTCCTGTCACAGATAAATCAAAGCCTATCAATAAATTAATGTCAATACTAAAGATCTATATATAACAAAACGGTTTTCACAAATCATTTGTATTATTTACAAGTAATGAAATATCGGGATGATTATCTAAATATTTGTCGATATTTTTTTGGATTTCTTGATTAAAATTCTCCGATAATATTTCATCTGCAGTCATGATCAAAGCATCTTCTTGATTATCAGAATAGTATCTCTTTCTTTTACCAACCTCAATTAAATTATATTTTAGATATAAATTCTGTGCTACCAGATTAGATACTCTAACTTCTAACGTTACTGAATTAGATCTTCTTTTAAATGCTCTCTGAAATGCAGTTATTAAAAGCATTTCCCCTAAACCCATTCGCCTAAATTCTTCACGAGTAGCTATGGATGTAATATGTACTTCATCTAATGAAAGCCAAATACCAAGATATCCAACAATAAATGAATCTTTTTTTTCAAGGTTTTGGTCTAAAAAAATTGACTGGACTTTTTTAATTGTTTTTCTTAGAAGTGATGTATGGGAATCTGATTCTTGAAGAAATAAATTATAGCCACTATGGCAATGAATAACCAAGTATTCTGTTGATTTATTAGTAAGCTCTCTCTTAAATGAAATAGGTGGCCACATAGTAGGAAAAGCTTGACGCTCTATCTTTGCGACTTCAGAGATATCACTATTGTTCATAAATCTTACTGAAAAATTCATAATCGATTAGTTACAAAACCTATTCAAACAATTAATTAATTAATGAAATTCGTGGTAAAACAAAACGAATTGTTGGCATTTTATCACTATATAAGTAATAATGGCGTAAGAATTATTAATTTTTTATATCTGTTTTACCAAAAGTTTCTATGAATGTATTAATCAGACTAGCTAAAAGAACTGCAATTTATAAACGACAATTACTTTTAGCATACCTCTCTATAATTGGCGTTACCGTTTTTGGATTAATAATCCCAAAATTAATTGGAACTGCCATAGATGCTGTTATTATTTCGGGCTCTTCAAAAGGTTTATGGCTTTTAGCAGGCGGTATTATATTAGCTAATTTATTTAGGGGTTTAATGGCTTACGGACAAACATTCTTTGGTGAATCCTTAGGCCAACAAGTAGCTTATGACTTACGAAATGAATTCTACACCCACCTACAAACTCTTAATTTCGATTTCCATGATAAACATCAAACAGGTAATTTAATGTCAAGAGCCACAGCTGATATTGAAGGTATTAGGATGTTTGTACAAGGGGGGATGATACGATCTTTTTTCTGTATCAGTTTAATAATAGGAGTAATGATTTTAATTGTTTTATTGGATTGGAGATTAAGTTTATATTGTTTAGCATTTGTACCATTTATCATTTGGAGAGGAAGTAAATTTATTCTAGCTCAGCGTGAAAAATGGTTTCATGTCCAAGTAGAAATGGGGCATATGACCACAATATTACAAGAGAATTTGTCGGGACAAAAGGTAGTAAAGGCATTTGGTGCTGAAGAATTTGAAGAAAAACGATTTTTAAACCGAACTGGGAAAGTAGCAAAATATGCTTATGAAGCCGCAGCTTTACAAGCCAATAATGCAGGTATGATGACATTTTTTTATATGGCAAGTACTGCTCTTATATTATGGGTAGGTGGAACTGAAGTTATCAATGGCAATATGACTGCTGGAGAATTAGCTCAGTTCATATTATATCTTGGAATGTTGGCTATGCCAGTTAGAATAGCGGCTTGGGTCACTAATTCTTTTTCCAGAGGCCTTTCTGCAGGAACAAGAATATTTGAAATCCTTGATAGTGATCCATCAATTTCCAATCACCTAAACGCTGACTCTTTAACAAAAATTAAAGGAGAAATTAAATTTGAAAATGTTTGTTTTTCTCATGAATCTGGGAAAAACATACTAGAAAATATTAATTTCCGTATAAACCCGGGTGAAACTTTAGGAATTATTGGCCCTCCAGGAAGTGGGAAAACGAGTATTATAAACTTAATCCCTCGTTTTTATGAACCTTCAAGTGGCAAAGTAACTATTGACGATATTTCTGTTGATGAATTTGAAATGACCAATTTACGGAAAAACATTGGATTAATTCACCAAGACGTTTTTCTATTTACTGATTCAATTAGAGAAAATATAGCATATGGTAATCCCAATGTTCCTTTTGAAGAAATTGAAAAAGTTGCAAAAATTGCTCAAATACATGACTTTATAATAACGCTACCACAGCAATATGACACAGTTGTAGGGGAAAGAGGAAGTACTTTATCTGGGGGCCAACGACAAAGAATTTCCATAGCAAGAGCCTTATTGATTAACCCACCTATATTAATTATTGATGATGCCACATCTAGTGTTGATACAATTACTGAAAAATATATTCAAGCACAATTAGAAAAAATTTCCACGGATAAAACAACGATTATCATTGCTCATCGAATTAGTTCTGTACAAAATGCTGACAATATTATCGTACTAAACAATGGCCTTATCGAACAAAAAGGTCATCATAATGAATTGATTAAACAAGAGGGTATGTACAAAAATTTATATAATTTGCAAATTGCTGACAATGAATCAGGTAAATCCTTCAACAATGAAAATCCACCTTTAAAAGGACAGATCCATAATGCTTAATAAGCGAACAGCCGCATGGACCACCCTCAATGAAGAAGAAGTAGGCGCAGTTTGGGATTTCGGAGCTGCAAAGAAGCTTTTCCCTTTTCTAAAAGGAAAATTGATGGTGTTTACAGCCGCAATGGTAATGATGGTGTTTTATACATTATCGTTAGTTGCTCTACCCAGAATAATTGGCTATGTAACAGATACATTTATCCTTACGAAAAACACATCTAGTTTAGACAAATGGGGCATTGCTTTATTCGCTGTAGTTTTAGTAAATTATATAGCCAATGTAAGTTATCTAAAATTATTAGCTCAGGCATCACAACATGTTCTTCTTAATTTACGTATGAAAATGTTTGATCATTTACAAAATTTATCCATACCTTTTTTCGATAAAAATGAGGTTGGAAGAATAATGAGCAGAATTCAAAATGATGTAAACCAATTACAGGAATTCTTTCCAATGCTTGCACTTACACTTGGAGACCTACTAAGTGTGGTGGGTATAACAGTTGTTATGTTGGTTATGAATATTAAATTAGCTTTATATTGCTTTATTGTAATGCCTTTTCTGTTATTTGTTATTGCCCTTTGGCAAACTCGGGCCAAATCTGCATTTGTAAAAGTCAGGCAAGCAATATCAGTGGTCAACTCAAGGCTTCAACAAAACATTACTGGAGTACGTATAGTACAAAGTTTCAATAGAGAAAAAAGAAATGCAACTAACTTCGACAGGGTTAATGACGACCATTTACAAGCAAACATAAAAGCAATTAGATTATCTTCTGCTTTGATGCCAACAGTAGAATTTGTTACAGCTATTTCTTTAAGTCTAGTTATAATAATTGGCGGCAATATGGTTTTAGATACAGAATTAAAAATAGGAGAACTAATTGCTTTCACACTCTATGTTCAGAGATTTTTTGAACCTATAAGAAGCCTAACCATGCAATATACAGAATTTCAACGAACAACAACTTCCGCTGTAAGAATATTTGAATTACTTAGTGTTAAGCCTGAGGTAATTTATAATGAATCCATAAAGTCTATCAGCCCTATTCAAAATTCAAATAAGTTGAGCTTTGATAATGTTACTATGGAATATACTAAAGATAGATTTGCTTTGAAAAATTTGAATCTAGACATTCGATCAGGAGAAATGATCGCTTTAGTTGGCCCAACAGGAGCAGGAAAAACGACAATTGCCTCTCTTGCTGCAAGGTTTTATGACCCAACCGAGGGGAAGGTACTGATTGATGGATTAGATTTAAAAGAGCTACCTCGGGAATATCTAAGACAACGTCTAGGGATGGTATTACAGGAACCTTTTTTATACTCACTCTCTGTAGCAGAAAATATTAAATACAATCACCCAACAGCATCATTAGATGACATAATTCGAGTAAGTAAGGCTGCAGGTGCTCATGAATTTATCAATGAATTAAAAAATCAGTACGATACAATGTTGCATGAACGAGGTATGAATTTAAGTCTAGGACAAAGACAATTGATTAGTTTTGCAAGAGTACTCTTAGCAGATCCTGAAATATTGATTCTTGATGAAGCAACAGCTAATGTTGATACTTTTACAGAAATAAAAATCCAACAGGCATTGAGCACTTTATTGATTAACCGCACATCGATAGTAATTGCACATCGATTATCAACTATAAAAAATGCCAATAGAATTATCGTAATGGACCAAGGAGAAATTCTTGATTCTGGCAATCACGATGAGTTAATGGAATCTTGTAAATTTTACCAAAATTTATACAATTTAAACTTCACTGAATAAAATATCAATACAACCGTAAGTTATATTGATGCATCCCCTTCAATAAAACCATAATGCCAGAGATAGCAACTGCTAATAACCCTTGTAAATCTGGAAAACCATATTTCATTTCCATTAGATTGTACTGATACTTAGTTATAGAAGAAAAAACTATAAGCACGATAAATAATGCTCCTACAATTGCAAATGCTTTGGTTTTAATTATAAGAATTAACATTACCGGAAATAATATTAAAAAAGCTAGTGGATTGATTGCGCATGCAACACCTATACATTTTGCTAAACCTGTTCCTCCATTAAATTTAAAGAATATAGGGAAAAAAGTACCCAATAAGATAAAGCATGGAAAAATAACTGTTATAAACTCATCGATATTTCTTGTGAAAAACATACAGGTCGTGAAAATTGCAAACCCTGTAAAAACATCTCCAAAAAAAACTAAAAATCCTCCTGATAAACCAAATTCTCTTGAAAAGTTAGCGGTTCCGGGATTATTAGTACCAAATTCAATTATATCTTTTTTATAAAGCCTTGTAATAATATTAGCCCATACCAACGAGCCGCCCAAATAGGCGAAAACACAGAGCAATATAAAATTAAGATAACCCACAGCCACTCCTTCATTAGATTAAATTATATGATTTTCTTTTCTTTTAACAACTCAATATCCATATTAGTCAAATTTAACATTTCTTTATATACTTCATTGTTATCTTGTCCTAGATAAGGGGAGCTATTACGAATTCTCCAAGGTGTTTTTTGAAAAACATATGGAGCACCAGGATAAAATAAAGATTTATCTAAACTCTCATGCTCTATATTAACAAAAAATCCTCTTTCCCAAAAATGGTCATCTAAAACATTTTCTTCAGGGGCTCTAACTAATCCCCATGGTAAACCAATAGATTGAGCTCTATTAAAAACATATTCAGAATCTAACGAATTTATTAAACGACCAATATGGGTAAACAAAGTAAACATAAGACCAGAGTCTCTATTTCTCTTTGTTACCATTTCTTCATACTTAGGTTGTAATAATTCAGAACCCTCGCCAGTTTCCTGAATCCATTCTAATAATTTTCCCCATCTATTTAAATCTTGCGGAGGAGTTCCAAATACATGAATCATTCCCCCATCTATACATTTATAAATTGCAGGTGGGGTGGGGATTATACTGTGATGACGTCCAGTTTGTCTGAGAGGTACATTATTTTGGTAAAAAAACATAGGTAAAGCTGCTTCAGTAGATGAAGAGATCGCTTCATGAATTGAAACGTCAATAAATTGCCCTTTATTTGTCATATCACGGTAAATTAAAGCAACTAACGTAGAAATTGCAGCGTAGTGAGAACCCGTATAATATCCAGCCCAACCATCAGGACAAATTGGAGGACTCCCTGGCAAATGATCGTATCCACAACTTGCTACAGGTCCACCCAAAGATAAGGCAACTAAATCTGAGGTTTTATAGTTTGCATACGGGCCTGTCCTACCAAAACCCGTAATAGCAGTCCATATTAATTTACTATTTTTCTCAACAATATATTCATAGGTTAACCCACAATCTCTCAAATAATCATCATCAAAAGATTCTAAAATTATGTCTGCTTTTAAGCACAAATCTTTTAATATTTCCATTCCTCTATCTGTAGAAATATCCAACGTTATACTTTTTTTACTCGTATTATTATACCAATCATAAAGACTAGATTCCTGACTTATTTGATCCATGTAAAAAGGTCCTATAGATCGCGTCTTATTTCCTGATATTGGTTCAATTCTAATAACTGTTGCGCCCATATCTGCAAGTAATTTGCCTGTGTATACACCTTTTTCATCAGTTAAATCTAAAACGATAATATCATTCAAAGCGCAGGTTTGAGTTATCAAAAGACCTCCTCGCTTTCCATTAAATCAATGTCTTTTTTTGGGTATCCTAATAAATCAGATATAACATATTTACTATCCTGACCCAAAATTGGAGAAGAACGTTCCATACGATATCCTATATCACTAAATTTCGCGGGGAATCCATCAAACTCATAAGTGCCAATTTCTGGGTGTTCAATTGTTTGAAAATATTCTCTAGACTTTAATTGAGGGTCATCAGTTACTCTATCTTTTGCATTCTGAACAATTCCCGCGCTTATTCCCTCTTTCTGTAACATATGCATTAGTTCTAATGAATTCCTATCAATAAGAGATTTGCTGATTTCTTTATCTAATAAATCTTGATTTGTAATTCGTAGTTCATTTGTTGTAAATAAATCATTATTTAGCAAATCTAACCTCTCTAAAGATATACAAAATTTCCCCCACTCTTCATTATTTGATACTACTATAGCAATCCATTTATCTTCACCTAAACAACGATAAATATTATGAGGAGCAACAATATCAAATCGAGCTCTATTCCCTGGTGGATTTCCTGGACGTCTATATTTCCTTCCATTCACAAAATAGTCTAATAAATATGTTCCAGTAAGAACCATACCTGTTTCTACTTGTGATATATCTATTGATTGACCCTCTCCAGTATTATTTCTATGATGCAAAGCTAGAAGTAATGCAATTGCTCCATAATATCCTGCAGTATGATCTAAAAATGAATAACCCCAACCTGCAGGAAATTCATCAGGCGATCCTGACATATAGGTTAGCCCTGACAATGCCTGAGCTGTTGGTCCCCACGTTGTATAATCTTGTTTACTTCCGCTATGACCAAAACCCGATAAACTTAAATATATAATATCTGGTTTTATTTTTTTCTGTTCTTCATAATTTAGGCCCCATCTATCAAGAACTTTTGAGCTAAAATTTTCGATTAAAACATCAGAAACACTAATTAGGTTCTTTAGAACATCCATACCATCCGGATGCATAACATTTAGCGTCAATGATTTTTTATTCCGATTTAGATTATTAAAAAAACCACTACGATTTTCACCAGGTATATTTTCTGCAAATGGAGGAGCTCCTCTAATATAGTCAGGAGATTCTTTATATTCCACTTTTATAACTTCAGCACCCAAATCTGCAAAAATTCTGGTAGTCTGCGGGCCTGCTACTATCCATGTTAAATCAACTACTCTAATTCCAGATAACGGCAGTGGTTCCCCTATGTCATTATGATTAAAAATCATACACTACCTTTCCACTGAGGGGTTCTTTTTTCTACAAAAGCACTCATGCCTTCTAATCTATCCGGAGATGCCATGTGCAAATCTATCCAATAATAAGTTTTATTAAATGCAGCCTCAAGGGGTAAATCAAACCCAATAGTTGAAGCTTCTTTAGTTCCCTGTATAGCCAAAGGCGCACATTTTATGATGTCTGAAGCCCACTCAGATACAACAGAGTATAATTTATCTAAAGGACACACTTGATTTACTAACCCATAAGAAAAAGCATCTTGCGCAGAAAGTCTTCTTGCTGTAAGCATTATGCCCATTGCAACTTTATAAGGAATTTGCCTTGGTAGCCGATGCATTCCCCCAGCTCCTGCAACCAATCCTACGGTAGGCTCAGGTAGGCCAAATTGTGCATGGTCTGCAGCAATAATAATGTCACATGCTAATGCCAATTCAAAACCTCCTCCCAAAGCAAATCCATTTACAGCTGCAATTAATGGTTTTGACATTCTATACCTAGGATTTGTTATACCACCAAATCCACCCAAAGGCATATTGCCTAATTTATTGTGATCTAACCCTTTTTTTGCTAATTCAGTAGAAAATTTCAAATCATTACCTGCACTAAAAGATTTATCTCCGGCTCCTGTAAGTACTGCGACTCTAATATCTGGATTATTATCAATTTGATTCCATATGCTAAAGAGCTCAACATGAGCTGGTTGATGTAAAGCGTTTCTTACTTCTTCTCTATTTATTGTCACCCATGCTACTTGATCTTTTACTTCATATTTTACATATTGGTAATCCATATCTTCTCCTCATTCAGCTAATTGTTTAATATGTTGCTCTACCACCGCTAATATCAAATACAGCTCCAGTACTAAAAGAACATTCAGGAGATGCCAGCCATGCAACAAGTGCAGCGATTTCACTTATTTCCCCGGTTCTTCCTACGGGTATTTTATCAACCATATATTTCACTTGCTCAGGGGTGAATTCGTCAAGAATCCTAGTTTGTACAACAGCTGGAGTAATACAATTTACCAAAACCCCTGTACCAGCTAATTCTTTACCTACTGACTTAGTAAGCCCAATAACAGCAGCTTTTGTTGCAGAATAAGGAACCATTCGCGGGTTTCCTTCTTTACCTGCTATAGATGCGATATTAACTACTCGTCCATAATCTTTTTCCATCATGTAAGGAATCACTTCATGACAAAAGGAAAAAACGCCCCTTAAATTTGTTCTGTATACTCTATCAAGTTCTTCTACATCCAATTCCCATATATTCCCATTTTTACCACCAATACCTGCATTATTAACAAGTATATCGATTCTACCCCATGTATCTATTGCCTTCTTAGCTGCATCTTGCGCAGTTTCAGGATTAGCAACGTCACCAATCACTATTTCAATATCTATACCTTTTTCAGCCAATTCAGTACTTGCTTTTTGAGCCATATCAGAATCAAAATCAACCATTACTATTTTGGCACCTTCTTTTGAAAGTCTCTCAATTACCCCATATCCAATTCCAGTTGCTGAACCAGTAACAATGGCTACTTGCCCATTAATGTTTGCCATAATTTCTCCTCATCAATACTTTCCAGAGTCTAAAAAATATTCTAACTCTTTTAATGTCGGCATAGATTCCTGAGCCCCTGATTTTGTAACAGCTAAAGAACCTGATGAAACACCCATTTGAACAGATTTCTCAAAAGTTTGACCCTGTAATAAAAAGGCTGTAAATCCTGCATTAAAAGCATCTCCAGCAGCTACTGTATCAATTGCTTGTACTTGAGGTGCTTGGGTAAAACCAGAAACTTCTTTATTTAGATAACATGCACCTTTATCTCCTAATTTAATAATGACCCCTTGCTTTACACCTCTCTCAAACAGAGTTTTTGCAGCATCCATTGCTTCCTCTTTGGTTTGAACTGTGTGACCTACTAAACTTTCTGCTTCTGTTTCATTTGGAATCAAATAATCAAAAGTTTTATAAGCATCTAGTGGGATTTTTCCTGCAGGAGCAGGGTCCATCACAACAAGTTTGTTTTTTGATTGTGCATATTGTGCTGCTTTTAAAGAAATTTCTAAAGGTAATTCCATCTGCAATAAAAGAGCATCAACCCCATTGTCTAAAGTGGTTTTGATTTTTTGAATTTCTAAATCAGAGCATGTGGCGTTAGCACCTCTAATTATAATAATTTTATTTTGTCCATTATCGCTTACTGATATATGAGCAATTCCGGAGTTCATATTTTTCTCAATGCCAACCATTGATACATCCACGCCAAATAAACTTAAACTATCTAGGAGTTGTTCTCCATAATAGTCATCACCAATCCTACAGACCATATACGTTTCAATACCTAACCGTGATAAAGCAACCGCTTGGTTTCCACCTTTACCTCCTGCTGAAGTATAAAAGTTTTGGCCTATGACAGATTCTCCATCTAAAGGAAATGTTCCCGTCTTGGCAATCAAATCATAATTTAGTGATCCAAAAACGACGGCAGATATTGTAGACAAATATAAACCTCCAATATGATGTAAATTTACCTAACGTAAAGGTGAATAGTAGGTAGGGTTTAATATTGTGTTAGTTACTCTTGCAACTATAGGTCCATTTTTTTCCGTTTCTGCAAAAGCTTTAGCTCGTTCTTCATCTGAACGAAATTTCGCCCATGCTTCTTGTCGATGATTTAAGCTATCAAATTCTAATATATATGTTAATTTTGTATTATCACCAAACTCATCAGTCCAAAATCCAACAACCTTCATATCATATTTTTTAAAGTACCCTAAAGTTATAGTATCAAATCTTTTATTAAGTTCAGGGAGTTTTCCTGGGATTGCTTCATATATTCTCAATTCATGAATCATTTTTCTCTCCTTTTTACTTATATTAAATTGCCTTGTTTACTTTGGTTATATTCTTTACCAAATAAATCATATGCTAATTTTGTTGCGATCCTACCCTTTGGTGTACGAGATAATAATCCTATTTGTAACAAATATGGTTCATACACTTCCATAATTGTTTCAGATTCTTCATTGATAAAAGCTGCCAAAGTATCCAAGCCTATTGGTCCTCCAGTAAAGTTCACAACTATTGCCTCTAATAGTCTCATATCTATCTCATCGAGACCTGTAGGTGTTATACCTAGCTTTGATAAACTTTCATCTGCTATGGATTCTGTGATAATACCATTGGAAATCACCTCAGCATAATCACGTACCCTTTTTAATAAACGGTTTGCTATACGTGGAGTACCGCGAGATCTTATAGCTATTTGTTGTAAACCTTCTTTATCAAATTTAATATTTAAGATTTGTGCAGATCTATTTAATAACAGAACAAGGGATTCAACGTCATAATAATCAAGCCGGTTAATAATGCCAAACCGATTTCTTAGTGGTGAACTAATAGATGCATATCTTGTTGTTGCGCCAATAAGCGTGAAGTTTGGTATTTTAAGATTAACACTACGTGCTCCTAAACCTTTTCCCATCACCCAAGATAGAAAAAAGTCTTCCATAGCAGGGTACAAAACTTCTTCTACTGCTCTACTTAATCTGTGTATTTCATCTATAAAGAGTACATCATGCTCTTCAAGCGAGGTAATAATTGCTGCCATATCTCCTGATCGTTCAATAGCAGGTCCTGCAGTAACACGGATATTTACTCCCATTTCAGAAGCAATAATATTTGCTAACGTTGTTTTTCCCAAACCAGGTGGGCCATAAAACAAAATATGGTCTAGCGCTTCACCTCGTTTTTTTGCAGCCTCCATCGAAATGGATAAATTTTCCTTAACAGTTTTTTGCCCAACATAGTCGCTTAGGTTTTTAGGTCGTAAAGTTTCTAAGACTACGTCTTCACCTTTCTCTCCTGATGAAACTATGCGTTCTTCCATATAGATTTTCCTGTAAATTCAGTTTTCTAAACTTTTATTATCAATTTTTTTACTTATTAATTATCTTTTCTTTGATTACTGTTTTAATTGTTTTAACTTTCTTCGATGCATAATAACAGCATTAGCAAATAGGAGGAAAGATATAACAATG
>Ga0209089_10000698_pt1 | contig 30661 bp, 31 predicted proteins | sample ArcticOcean_MG_C_FD_187431 | JGI IMG/M metagenome (GOLD analysis project Ga0209089, IMG submission 187431) | Marine microbial communities from western Arctic Ocean - ArcticOcean_MG_CB2_150 (SPAdes) (version 2) | ecosystem: Environmental > Aquatic > Marine > Oceanic | place: Arctic Ocean: Canada... | reverse complement strand
TGCTATCCAAAGCCCAATGGCTCCGCCACCTACTACAGTTACTTTCATTGACCAATTCTCTCTGTTTTTTCGCTTAATTAATCTTTGCTTTGCGGTAATTAACTTTAAGTTGATTAGGGACTCTTTCATCATTACCCAGGGCCACTCTTCTTGCTTCGGCAGAGTCTGATGGTGGATGGCCGACGCGGCTTCTTGGCGCAGCCCCGGAGACGATCGAAGCAGTGAGTTTGCCGATCTTGGTGATCTCAACTTCAATCGTATCGCCTACATCTAATGATCTCGAATGACAAGGAGTACCTGTTAGGATAATGTCACCAGGCAACAAGGTGATATGACGGGACAAGTCCGCAATCATATAATCCGGCCCCCAAATTAATTCTTCATAAATCTTTGCTTCTTGCACCAACAGCCCGTTTCTAAAAGTACGGATCGACTGCTCCCTTGGATCGACTCCTGACACGATACCGGGGCCAATGGGGCAGAAACCATCACATCCCTTTACCCGCAACATAGACCCTGAATCAGTATCGCGAAAGTCATGCAACCCCATATCTAATGCAGGACTGAATCCAGCTATGTGATCCCACGCCTCTTCAGGAGTAACATTTCGCGTTTCTTTACCAATGATTGCAGCAAATTCACCTTCGTAGTTCAGGTATTTGCAGTCATCGGGCTTGACGATCTCACCACCATGATTATTCATGGCTGTGATTGGCTTCATAAAATACGTTGGGTTTTCGGTAGGCTGAGGATTATTTCGAGATTCGATTCCTCGGGACTTGTAAGTTAGATGTGGGCAAATAATTTTAGTTGGTACACATGGGGGCAGGTGGACTACATTAGTTTCAGACAACTCCCTTCCGTCATCTAGAACCAATAACCCAGCATCGTTAACGGTCACCCAATGAGGGGCGTCGCCAACTAGAATGTGACGTTTTTCTTTTCTAGGACCATCAAGTACAGACATTGCTAAACCTCAAACCAAATATGAATGTTCCCGGTGCCATGCGCATTTTCGTATTCTGAGAGGGGCGTCCCTACTGCAGTGCATTTTATACCACCTAACGCGCCTATCATTTGAAGGTAATGCGCACCCCACGCTTCCCAAGGGAGTTTTTTATATTCAGAATCAAATTTCTCTAAGATTGTAGCGTGCTTTCCTTGGCACAAGTGCTCTATCGCTCGATAATCGCTTTTCCTATTATATTCCGACGAGACGTTGTCTGGATGATAGATGCGAGGATGTTTTGGGGGCTCGTTAATATTTCTAAACTTATGACTTAGTGCGCCAGACGCGAGCAGCACAACAGTTTGTCCGCTTCTCTTGATTGCTTTCCCAAGAACTGCGCCCATTTCCAAATAATTTTTGGTGGAAGCAGTTTGGCAAGAACCTACAGACATTACTTTTTCGTCGTTCACCAACGCGTTTACAATGTTAATCGTCGCATAATGTTTTGCCATCGTTGGCACATCGATTGCCTTAGCAATTACTCCTTCTTCGAGAGCCACTTCCGCACATAGTTCAGCGAATTCAGGCGCGCCCTTATAGGCATACTCCTGGCCATACAGATACCACGGCATCTCGTCAGAGACATAAGTTCCTTCATAGTGTTCACCAGCATCAATCAGATGGCAACCAGTAGTGAACCAATGAGTATCAAGTATGACGATGATGTCAGGTTTGACACTATCTATTTTTGCTCTAACGCGAGCAAAGCCTTCAATAAGGTCAGAATCCCGCCCATTACCGGCAGTCACTCTAAAACTTTTGGGCTGAAATAGGCCTGGATGGTGAGATACCAACGCAGCGCCAACTATTCTTCCTGAGGTCAATGTTGCTACCTTCTATCTCTGGGCAAAGCTGGGAACAAATGGCTTCTTTGGGATCACCACATCTTTTACATCGCAGAAAAAATCAAAACTCCAGTTGCCGCCTTCACGGCCGTTACCAGAATTTTTACACCCTCCAAAAGGTGCAGCCAGATCTCTAATTCCAAAAGAGTTTACCCAAATAAAGCCTGTTTTGACTTGATTAGCTACCTGTTGCGCATGTAATTGTTTTCCAAAGCAAACTCCGCCCAGTCCATATTTCGTGCCATTTGCCATTGCAATTACCTGTTCATCAGACTCGAATGTCTGAAGAGTTAAGACTGGTCCGAAAACCTCTTCTTGTACTATTTCATCTTCTTGGTTCACATCGCTAAGCATTGTTGGCGCATAGTAAAGGTCACCAGCCTCATGTGGTTTTCCGCCCCATAGAATCTTTGCTCCTTTTTCAACAGCTCGGTGGACATAGCCTTGGACGCGTTCTAGCTGCTGAGGGTGTATTAGGGGTCCTACTTCTGTGTCTTCGATTTGAGGATCGCCGATTAATAAAGCGGATACGTAAGATTTCATTTTATTAACGAATTCGTCATAAATACTTTTATGCACAAGGAAACGAGTCCCTGCCAAGCAAACTTGTGTAGCATTCCGATACATTAACGCGCCAGTTTTCGCCGCCTGCTCAATGTCTGCATCTTCTAATACGATAAAAGGAGACTTTCCACCTAGCTCTAGGCTGCAAGGAACAAGATTCTCAGCAGCAGACTTTCCAATAAGCTTAGCTGTTGGAATAGAGCCAGTAAATGAAATACGAGCGAGTCGAGGGTCCGACGTCAAAAGCGCGCCGGTTGGAGAACCTGGACCTTGAACCATATTCAAAACGCCTGGTGGAAGTTCTGCTGCATTAGCTGCTTCCAGCAACAAAGCGCTTGATAAAGGAGCCCACTCAGGGGGTTTGATTATGCAAGTGTTGCCAGATGCTAATGATGGGCCTAATTTCCATGTGGTCAGCATTAACGGCGCATTCCAAGGAATAATTATTGCACATACCCCAGCGGGGTCGTGACGTATATGGTGGGTAGCTTGTGGCGTCTCAATAATTTTATCCTGCAATTTAAGAGCCGCCTCTGCAAACCACGTAATATTGAGCATGGAACGCAGAATGATTCCGTGTTGGAGTCGGGAAAGTAGGATTCCCGCATCGGCAGACTCAACTTCGCAAATAGCATCTTTGCGCTTTCCAATTTCCGCCGCGAAACGTTGAAGATATGGTAGACGCCCTTCGGCGCCTAGATTGGCCCAAGCCGGGAATGCAGATTGGGCTGACTCAATAGCGGCATCTACGTTGGCTGGAGAACCTGAAGCCATTTCAGTTAGGTGTTCACCATTTATTGGTGAAAAGACATCAAAATGGCAGTCTCCCTTAATCCATTTACCATCTATATAGTGAGAGGTAGAAACAGAGTGTCCTCTTACTTTGGGCATATCACTAATCTCTATTTTATAGAATTATGTTGTGAGTCAGATTCAAAATCTTAGGAAATTATTTAGAGGCGTTTAAAGGTTCATTAACGTGAATTGAATTTATTTATCTGATCGGGGTAGCGAGCATAACCAACTTCACTATCCAGAACCACAACACCATTCGTTTCAACAAACTCAGAAAAGGTTTGTACCATATTTTCAACTCTCGCAGGATATACGGTGCTTAAATCGTTTATTTCTCCGGGGTCCAGCTGTAAGTTAAATAATTCCCATCTTTTCTCTTCCCAACTCCAAAGCAGTTTCCAATCATTTTTCCAGACCGCCTTGTTTCCATAGGTTTCCATCGCAAGACTGTCTCGAACATTTTCTATCGATGCCGGGTCAACCAATTTGTGGGCTGCGGAACGACCTTGCATCGAATAATTTTGATCAGGCGGAATATTGGCAAATTCCATAAGCGTTGGGGCTATATCCATAATCGAAGTCAGTGAATTCATTCGTGAATTTGGCCGAATCGAATTTGGATGGGCGACAATGGCTGGAACACGAACTCCACCTTCACCTAAAAAGCTTTTATATTGATTGAGAGGTCCCGCACTAACATGGGCCCATCCGCGACTAAGCGAGACATAAGAGTTAGTTTTTCCCATATTTTCAAATGATTGATCAAAATTAGAGGGCAACCATTCTCGATTATCTGCAAGAGCGTTTTCAATGTCATTGCCCTCTGGACCGTTATCAGAGAGAAAAACAATCAACGTATCATCATACTGATTTGTCTCTTTGAGGTAATCGATAAGCCTACCAACTTCAGAATCAAGATATGCAATCATAGCGGCATATAGTTCCATGCGGCGAGCTTCTCGAGCGCGATCTTCTGAAGAAAGCTCTAACCATGAGCCGAGCGCAGAAGGAAAGGGCGGCATTTCGGCAGTTTTCGGAATGAGGTCAAGCCTTTTGGCCGATTCAAAACGCTGGGCACGAACAACTTCCCAACCATCGTCATACAACCCATTAAATTTATCTCCCCAATCCTCGGGGACCTGTAATGGCCAGTGAGGGGCTGTAAAGGCAAGGTATGCAAAAAATGGTTTGATTTCTTCTTTTTCGCGATCTTCAATATAATTAATTAATTTATCTACATAAAACCGAGATGAATAAAAGTCATCAGGAAGGGATTCAACTAATTCACTATCTTCATAATATGTGGCTATTGGCGACGCTGAAGTTTGACCTGCCGCATCTGCAAAGTGGCTTGCACCACCTTCCTGTAAATAAAACGCCTTCTCGAAACCACGGGCATAAGGCGTTGCTTCTTGAGCGGCTCCTTGATGCCACTTACCGGCCATAACAGAGTAGTAACCTGCCGCAGTAAAACCCTCCACAAATGAACCAATGTGATCTGGCCATCTTCCGCTGTAGCCTGATTGTCCGCGCAATAATGGTAAGCGCTGAGCAGCTATTGGATTAAAGCCATACCCAACGGCATGGCTGTCCATACCGGTAAGGAGCATGGCTCGTGAAGGGGCACAAGTTGCATTAGCATAGAAGTTTGTCAGTAACGCTCCGGATTGAGCCAGCGCATCTATATTGGGAGTTGGTATTTCGCTTCCGTAGACTCCTAAGTCAGAGAATCCTAGATCATCAGCTAATATGAGTAAAACATTAGGTCGTCCAGTTGCCAGTTGCAGCTGGCCTGAAGTTGTTTTCATGCAGGTGGTAAAAGTCGCGCAAACGAAAATTACAAAAAGACATTGCGATAATGTTTTAGATGAAGCCATTACTAAGCCTAATACCGATTTTTGCGAGCGTCGATAATCACAAATCGGGAAGGGAATTGCTACGTAAAGTTTTGGATATCACCCTGGCGTCGTCTTCTCGTAATACTCGGCAATGCTCAATTGTCAAATAATCTATAGATAGCGACATATCTCCCACCCCAGTTGAGATTATAATTTCCGGACCCAAAGGTTTTGTAGTAGCAAAGCTGTTAATAAGAAGATAAATCTTGCCGATTATGCTAATAATTAAAAGCGAGATCAGCAATATTAGGATTTATTCCATAATTCTTAGTGCCCTTATTAGTTGAACAAGACACAAAGTAAGATCTAGGCGCTCTCAGGGCACCAGGCCGTAAGAATTTGGTTAGTTTTCTTATATCCACGTCCAGAAAATATTGCAAGTAACGGCTGTATGAGAGTGGTAATTAATCTCATCGCTCTTTTCGGCGAACGTAAACGTAAATCCTTCACTGTAGGATAGAAATATCTAATCGAGGGGCACGGCAATGAAATTTCTCGCTTTTATAGGCTATCAACTTCCTCTACTTTTAATTATCGCTAGTTGTAGCTCCACTCCAAGCACATCAATCACTTACGATACAGTCCCAAAGCATGGTTACATTTACTCAAATGGCGAATTAATGGGCTTAGCTCCGCTGACCGTATCGACGGAGGACCACCAAGTAGGTAAGCATTACTCCTTTAATGAAATAACTGTGAATTGGCCTAGCGGGGCAATAGCAACTTTCCAAGGAGAGTTTCTTATTGAAAAACCACGTGATCATTTTTACGTGATCATAGAAAGGCCAGAAGATCACCCGGATATTGAAATTGACAACAGCCATGCGGCTAGAGTCAGAATGGGACTAATAACATCCGGGATTGCAAATGGCGATCGTCAAAACTTTGTGAATCATGGTTCCCTCTAGGCATCTTATTGTATAGCCATTGAGTCGGCGTCAATCATGCCCTCATGCTCGTCTTATAATCAGTGCGGAGCTTATGAAGCAGCGACAGTTTGTATAAAAGGCCAACAACGAATGTCAGAAGCTCAGGAACCCCCAATACTATTTAAATCAAGTGAACTTTGACCGGTAGCAGTGTAGGTGAGAAAGAAAGCTAGGCATATCGTTTAAACATTCGCACCCTTATACATACTATTGTGAGTAAGCGGTTTTAGGTGAGAATTATTATGATTAAAATTATCAAGCTAGTTTTTTGTGTAGCCATGGTCACATCTGTCTTTGGTGCAGAAAATACAATCTTAATTGTTGGTGGCACTGGAGAAAACTGCATTGAAGACCCTGGATGTATAAACCGTTTGCACCCGGATATACCGATTAATTATCGAGCTAATCCCGGGCAAACTATTTTATTTCGTGCTCGCGATGCTAACGACGTTCTCGGGGCTATTGAAGTACAAGAAACAGAACCGGAAACTTTAGAAAGAAATTTTGGAGCGGTGCATCCGATGTCGGGCCCAGTATACATTGAAGGAGCTGACTCAGGTGATGTCCTAAAAGTAACTATCTTAAACATTGATCCTGGAAAATATGGATTTACTCGTGGGGGAAGTGGTGGGTTTGTCCCTGACCTCGTGGGAGGAGAGTTCCTAGCTGTCTGGCGGCTAAATCGTGAATTCGCGGAAAGCGATGATATTCCAGGTATAAGGATTCCCAATGCAAGTTTTCCTGGCGTAGTTTCTGTTCTTCCTGGCTCTGTTCAATTAGCGGATATACTTCAGCGCGAACAGCAGTTAGCAAACGCTGGCGGGCAGGTATCCTTGCCTTTCGCAGAGGGCGCATCCCCTCAATCCCTTTGCGGTCCTGATGGAAGTGCGCCGAACGAATGCTTAAGGACTATTCCACCAAGAGAACACGGCGGCAATATGGATATACGGTATTTGCAAGCCGGGGTGTCTATCTATCTTCCTTGTTATATCGATGGGTGTGGTCTAACCCTTGGTGACCTTCATTATGCCCAAGGGGATGGTGAGGTGTCAGGGACGGCAATCGAAATGTCGGCAAATGTCTGGGTGACCACCGAAATAATCAGGAATGGCCCTGATCTTTCTCGTGGGCCGCATTATGAGGGCATGTCTAAAGTACTAGACATTCCTTCCCGACGATTTTATGCCGTTACAGGAATTCCTGTTAAAAATCCTGGGGCGGCGCCCCCCGACATGAGTTACTTGAATTCAGATGTAGTGCCTAGTCTCAGTAATTTATCAAATGACATTAATCTTGCGGCAAGAAATGCGCTTGATGGAATTATCGAATATATAGTTTCAGAATATGGTTACGACCGAAATCAAGCATATGTCATTGCAAGCGTAGCCGTCGATCTACGAATCAGTCAGCTAGTAGATTCTCCTAATGTAGGGGTAACTGCATTACTACCATTAGATATTTTTAATGACCAGAGACCTTAGATCATTCTATGGCCGCATACGCAGCAACCCTCGTAGATGAAACTGACTGGTATCTGGAATCATTGCGGTGATGCTTTCTATTGGGAGATATTAGGGTAATTGCCAATATCGATGACTCAGTTTCTGGGCCTCAGTAAGCGGGTGCAATTCACCAAATGTACTGCTAATTAGCACACCCACCCCAAAGGTACACTTCACATGTAGAGGGGTGGTTCCATCGGAGCCTTCTGCATACCATCCTTCTCGAACGGTGTGGAACTTTCGAGGATTAAGGAGTGAAGCTATAAGGATCTTTCTTTCTAGCCAGGCCGCCTTTTAGTGAATGAAAACTCTCTTCTTGCATTAACTAAGCCCTTAATATTAATTTTAATTAAAAAACCCTTGAGAATACTTGTAACGTGAAAAGGCTTTTAATATGACTAGCACACACAAAATTCAACGAATGAGCGCTCTAATGTCTACGATATGTAGCTTGAGCCTGATATTTCTGCCGTTATTAATAATCTGGGTTTGGGTAGATTTCGATCGAATCAATGGGACTTTAGAGTACCTAGGTAACGAATTTCGTCCTGATACAATCGCCTTACCTAATCGTATTCTCGGTTTGATATTTAGCATGATCCCCATTGCATTGCTAATGAGAGGGCTTTTGCACTTGAGAGCTTTATTCGAACTTTTTCGAAAAGAGCAGTTCTTCAATCAGGCCAAAACGAAGCTATTACACCGCTTTGCTATCATGTTACTTTTCAGCGCACTTGCTGCACCCGTCGCTCGCACCTTGGTTAGTGTGGCAGTTACTTTTAACAACGTTCCGGGTCAACGAGCCGTGGTTGCGAATATAGACAGCCATGATTTGAGTAGCTTATTTGTCGCTATGGTTTTTCTAACGGTAGCCTGGGTAATGCGAGAGACACACCCGACTGGCGGTGAAAACGCGGGGAGTGGGGTTCAGTCATAAGTACTGCAATGAGATTAAATAAAGAGTTGGTTGAGCATAGGTGAGCTTTAAGCCTCTATCGTAATATCCAGGTATCAATTAACAACATATTTTAATACTAGAAATTCCAATGACAGTAATTAATCGTCGTTACCATCCTTTCTTGCTCTGACAAGTTTAATCTTATGGAATGGCGATACCACTCGTTCATGCGTAAAATTCAACTTGGGAGTCGTGACCTTAAAAAGGACCTGATTTTCGAGTGAATTAGCGTGCAAATTTAAGGCTTTGCAGTTAATGTACACCTCGTCGCAACTAAGTAACGCTTTAAAGATTTATAATTGCTTTTATCCTATTTATAATATCCGGATATGCTGTTCGGGGGGACAATATAATGAGCTCAATACCACGTTTGCTAGGCGCGTCCGCGCTGTTCTGCACAGTTTTTTCACCTACGTTTATATTCGCTGCCGAAGATAATGGTCCGAGGCAATTAGAAGAAGTCATTGTAACCGCTGAGCGGAGGGAGGCTTCGGTTCAAGATACATCAATTTCTATTACCGCCTTTACTGGGGACGACCTGGAAAATTTCGGAATCAGAAATCAGGAAGACTTACAAAACTTTATTCCGGCTACAACTATCCAACCGTATGATGCAACAGTCAGAGGGGTAGGCCGAAACTTTCGGGCATTGGGTGGAGATCCGGGGATCGCCACTTACATGAACGGTGTCTATTCAGAAGATCTTCTTACGGCAACCGCCGCCACTTTCTGGGATGTCAATCGTATTGAAGTATTACGTGGCCCTCAAGGCACGGTGTACGGCCGCAATGCCGTAGGTGGTGCTATTAATATCCTGTACAACGAACCAACAGAAGAGTTCGATTATTCCTTTAAATCAATCATTGGTAATTTCGGTACCAACGAAGCGTACGGAATGTTGAATGGTTCTTTAATTGAAGATCAGCTATCGGGCAGGATAAATTTCAGCTACCGAGATCGTGATGGTGTGATTGATGAATTGGGCGGTGGATCTGATATTGATGGTATTGGCACGGAGAATCTCGCAGTACAATTTAAGTGGACACCAACAGATACGGTAGAATTCAATCTTCGGCAAAATTTTATGGATATTGATCGGTCCTTCGGCGGCGCTAATGGCGGTGGTCTCGTCGTCCTAAACGAACAGGGAAATTCGAGCAGGGTAACGGATGTCTTGGTACCAGGTTACCGATTCATCGATACCACAAATACCAGCCGTGCGAACTTTGACAATAATAATTGGTACGATCAAAGCAAGCCAATATTGCAGTTCACTAACCCTACAACCGGCGCAGTTGGTCAAGCACAGCATAATCGGCCAGGTATCGATCCTGGAGCATTTAATGGCGCTCAGAATGCGGCAGCCTCGTTAGATGGGTTTAATAATACTTCAGCGGCTAGCGCAGATCGATATAACCAGTGTGTATTCCCTGGCGATATCGAGGGCGATGACCTTTGCGCAGGAACAAATGGGCTAAATCATGAAAGCTTTATACAACAGGGAACCCAATTCAACGTAAGCTGGGATGTTAACGATGCGCTCGAACTCAAATATATCTACGGATTCAATAAATTATCCTACAAGAGAACGACCGATGACGATAATACTGCGAGCTTATTTCATGATCGCCAGTTTTATGTGAACCACGAGGCTGACTACACATCTCATGAGTTGCAGGCTCTTTATGATGTAAGTGACACACTTTCTTTTACTACCGGTATTTTTACCTACGATGCAACCATCGATCAGCGTGGGGACTTCTACTCTTCAGTTGGCGAATCACGAATGACCGACCCCTATCAGGATAACACTGGGATAAGCGCTGGAATGTCTGCGGCTACTGGTATTCCAGCTGGATTAAGCGCTTCGAATCTTGCATTTTCGGGAAGGCCGATGGCTACTCTGTATAGTGCCAAGGGCTCATGCTCTGGCAGTGTTGCTGCTTCTTGTGAAAGAAATAACGGCGGCAACAACGTCTATACATCGCCCTGGTACGGCGATAATGGAACCAATCCAGATCTGAATGTAGTGCATGGTCCAATAACATCTGCCACTGATCTCCTGTACTCGACGCAAACCAAGCGCGAGGCGTTCGCGGCTTACACTCAAGGTGTGTGGGATATCAATGACGTATTTACCCTAACCTTTGGAGTGCGCTACGCGGAAGATGAGGTTACAGCGGAAGAAAATTTATGGCGTTATTCTGAGACTGGGGCTACTAGCTTTCTGGCGCTCTATGGTGGCTTGGCGGCGGTAAATCGAACAAACGGTGGCCTTGTGCCCGGGCCAGGCGAAACAGCAGCAACTGCGACTGTTCCGACAGAAAAAGTAACCAATGGTGGTATTCCCTTTGCCTTGAGTGTGTATCGACCATTTAATCGAACCGATAGGAAGACTACTGGGCGAATCAATCTTGACTACAATATTAACGATTCGAGCATGATGTATTTTTCTGCTACTTCAGGTTACCGCTCAGGTGGTTTCAATCTGGTATTTTTTAGCGCGACAAGCACATATGACCCAGAAGAGTTGATCTCTTATGAAATTGGTTACAAATCTAGGTTTCTTAACGATAGCTTGCAAATAAATGCTTCAGCTTATGTATATGATTACTCGACTATCCATACTGTCGGCACTGAGGTCTCAGTCGTTACGAATGGCACCTCAACGTCCGTGTTGGAAGCGCCTGGAGCTGAGGTTTTAGGTCTCGAGGCAGAAGCCATTTGGCTTGCTACAGAGCGTCTTACTCTTGGTGGTAATTTTAGCTTTACGCCAAGCAAATATACAGAGACATTAATGGTTTCTGACACGAGCCGATCATCGGCGCCTGGATCATTGTATCCAGACTACATAGACCGCGTGCAAGACATAAAAGGCAATCAACTCTTGCAAGTCCCTGAAGGTAAAGCAACAGGCTACGCTAGCTATTCGTATCCACTTGCCGGAGGTGCTCAGCTTGAGTTGTTTACAGTTTATAGCTGGACCGACGAGGTCTACTATTCTCCATTCGAGAGTAATTCAGAGAAGGCTGATGCGTATGCTCGTTTGGACTTAAGAGCTACTTGGAGGTCAGGACAGAGTAATTTGGCTGTGACTGGTTTCGTTAATAACGTTTTTGACGACATAGGCAATCTGCAAGTTCTTCGCCAAGGTGAGGCTGAATTCTTCCGCCATAACTCTGGTATTACATTACCTCGTATGTATGGCTTGGAACTCACTTATTCATACTAGGAATCTTTAACGATGACAGTAAAGGGGCGGTTGTTTTTTTAATTAGAATCCAGCCGCCCCATTTCTAAACTAAAATGCAAGAACTCACCACTCACCTTTCAGGTATAGGTCGTTCCAGACTTCGAAGATTGGCGGGAGTTATACTTAAAGACCTCTTATTTTACATCCCTACTTTAATTTCTTGACCCATACTCATACGCTATTATTGTTAAAAAATTACTTTGTTTAAATATAATTCATTCTGCTAAAAGCCTAGCTCCAACTTCATATACAGCTCTACGTCACCTAATGTTGTAAGAGAAGTAGAGGGTAACAATTCAAAAGCTGTGTGATCGTATACACCTATAATTATTCGTGGGTTTAGAGTCGCGTTAACAACGATATGTCTCATGCTAGCCGTGAACCATTAATAGCGTTTTTGTCGGGGACAGCTAGGATGATACTGCCATCATGCTGCGTAAATCCTGTCACCAGACATTCGGACATAAAAGGTCCTATTTGTTTCTTGGGAAAATTAACAACGGCTGAAATTTGCTTTCCCACCAAGCTTTCAGAATTATAATGATCTGTAATCTGAGCGGATGATTTCTTAATGCCGATTTCAGCACCAAAATCTATTTTCATTTTTATTGCTGGTTTGATAGCTTCTTCAAATATTTCCGCAGAAATAATTGTTCCTACTCGTAAATCAACTCTCTCAAATTCATCCCAACTTAAATCATTTAATTTTTCCAATGCTTTATTCCCTTTCGATAATTATCATTAGAGCGGCCTTGGAACGGCAGGCCTTAGTGGTGGGTTGGTGCTTCGTGACTTTTGGTTTTCAACTGGAGAAAAGAACGGCATAGAGTTGATTTTTGCGCCGGGTAAGACTGGTTTGATGCTATGTTGAATCTCTTCCAGTGTTCCGCAAATTTTTTCACTATCCTGGTTCGTGCCAATTTGCACTTGCATACAGGTTACCTGTTCATGGTCATCGATCGTTAGGTTGTAGGCTATCAGCTCAGCCTGACTCATTCGATAAAAGTTGGGCTTGACCAATGATGAACAAGAACTCAACAATAGAACCGCAGGTATCAACGCTAGTAATCTTATAGTTGGAGGCATCGAATTCACAATTTTTTCAGATGTCCTGAAATTAGCCATTTAGTATAGGGTTGGCAACTGCAATTATTAGAGCTTGGCTGAAGCCTCGACACTTTATACGAACGGCGCTGCAAATGTGATTCAGAAGAGCCATGCAGCGCGAAATCTGATTAGAGTTGCTTGTCTACTGTCAGAAATCGAAATGCCGGCTCTTCACTTACGAACTCAGCTAACTTAGCAAGGGTGCCATCTTCGTCCCGCCATGCTAAATAAGCGTCATATTTTTCTTGTGATTCCCATTTGCTTATCACGTCTACAGCCTCTGGCTGGGCAGCAAGAGAACAAAGATTAACCTCGCTGCATCCCGCAAAGTTTCTAGTGTCTGGAAGTACTGATTGAAACCATTCCAAAAAAACATCTCTTTTTTCAGTCTGAATTTTTAACTGTAAATTTACTATAACCATACGATTATCCTCTAATATTTATATAAAATTTACTAACCTATAATTGATCCATCCAACAAAGTTGGCGCTTTATGATGGCGTAAGTTTGGTACTATTTAATTAATTATAAACTACCGTCTGAGGTTGCTCGGTGTAAATACAATAAATCACCGTTATTTTCAAAGTAACAGTGATTTAGCCGTTCCAATCTTTCCTGAAAAATCATCCCTGATAAATTTTACCAGTAAATATTAATGTTTCTAGATCTATAGAACCTTCTGAACGTTGTTTTTCGCCATCCGAGAGGTCAATATGCATAACCAGATTCCATCTATGTTCGTTCTCTGGTTTCTCCCATGTTCCTTTGCCGATTCCGCCAAGGACCGAACCGTCCTCTAAAAATGCTTCTCCTACCCACTGTACTTCACCACTCGTTGCGTTGGTCTCTGATAGAGGGTTAGAGCTTATCAGTGTGCCCCATACCATGCCAAAGCCGGACGCTTCACCTTGAAAATTGCGCTCGACGTCATGTCTCCAGCTGAGTTGGTTCCGTAAGTGTTGCCAGTATGTTGTAGTGAAAATTCTCCAATTGGATCTGACATAATAAATACTCCTATTTTTCCTGTTTTGGACGTTACAAACAATATACTAATTTGAGAATGATAGAAATCAATAAAAGCTGAATACTACATTTGGGTAATTTGAAAAAACGGTTCTCCAAAGAGTGACTTTTCGCTTGATGAGATATTAAGTTGCGTATTTTTCTGAGACTGCCAGGGGGTCAGTAGAATTGAGGTTTTTCTAAGAGTCAAACCCCTGGGAAATATTTATTACATATTTTTTAGTATAAAACCTCTAAAATAAAATATCTGTAGCTTTAGAATTAAAATTCTTTTTTGTGCTAAATTAAGTACATTATTTTTAGTGAGTATAATGTCACGATCTTAAAAATGAGGGTATTTTGGATATTAAGTACTATTCAAAATAGCAGGTGAAATAGAAGAGAATGAAAGGAATATTCAAGCACTTTATTGGCATTGTCACCGTTATATATATTTCATCCGTCCTTTCTTTCGGGGTGCTGATTCTAGTTGTTATTAGCATACCAAGAATGCTTCCTGTGAATGCTGTTAAAAAATATATTACTGCTATCTCCAATGAAATTGGGAACGCGATAGTTTGGTTTCTTAAGATAACGGTAGGTTTAATTCATAGGCCAAAGTGGCAAATTGATTACCCTGCTAATATTTCAACTAAAAACTGGTACATAGGAATGAGCAATCATATGTCTTGGGCAGACATATTTGTTCTTCTTTTCATTGGCAATTACAAATTACCATTACTAAAATTTTTTATGAAAAAGGAACTAAAATGGATTCCTATTATTTATCTCGTTCATAAAACTATTGATATGCCTTTCTTGAATAGGCATAAACTAGGCGAGGCTCAGAACGATCCTGATTTAAAGGCACGTAATTTTGAGAATGCGAGAGACGCCGCTAAAAAGTTTACTAGATATCCTACTACCGCCTTTAGTTTTGTGGAAGGTACCAGGTTTACTGAAACAAAAAAGGAAATACAACTTTCCCCATATGATGACCTTTTAAAGCCAAAAATTGGGGCTTTAGTGACTGCTTTTTCGGGCATGCCCATGGTAGAGGAGTTGATTGACTTTACCATCATCTACAAAACACCAAAAAGATCGGCCTGGGATTTTGCTTGCGGGGAAATGAGAGAAGCAAAAATAATTATTAGATCTTATAAGATTCCTAAATTCATTAAAGAGTCTGACGATATGGATTCGGTTAAATATAAAAATCAATTTAGGCTATTTATAAATGATATCTGGTTAGAAAAACAAAAGCTGATTAAAGAGCAAAAATATTAGTTCCTATTCCCAATCAATTACCATCCTTCCTCGAGTTCCTCCTGCCTCTAACCTGCTATGTGCTTTAGACGCATTTGCCGGTGAGACAGTATCAGCAACCCTAAGAGTCAGCTCACCTTTTTCAGTTTGTTTTCGAAGCCGCTCTAATTTCTCATATTCACAATCATAAGCTGTAACCCATGTTGCTGTAAATTTTATGTCGCGCTGTGGCGATCCTTTGAAGCCCCGAATTGCCGTAAAAGAACCACCATCTTTAACTGCGCCGATTGCATGTTCATTTAATAGAGCCCCATCGGCTAATCCATCAACCCCACCAGGGAAGTGTTCTCTAATTTTTTCTGAGTAATTCTCTCCCCTAGTGATAATAATATCTGCACCTAAAGAACTGATTAATTCTTCGTCACCTTCTGATGAGTCAGCTATTACAGTCAACCCTTCAGTTTTCGCCAGCTGAATAACGTAACCACCGTAAGCACCAGGGCCTCCTGTTACCGCCAGTACCTGGCCGGGTTTGAGCTCAAGTAGGTCTAGTGACAACCTTGCGGTCAAGCTATTCATAGGAAGTGTGCATGCTTCAACATATGACGCATTTTCAGGTGATTTCACTACCGCTCGTTGATCTAAAACAATCTGCTCTCTGTACGCACCATGAATAGATTTTGGTACGACCATCGCTATAACGCTGTCACCAACCTCGATGCCTGTCGAAACCCCTTCACCTACCTGGTCGACAACACCTGCCAAGTCCATCCCAGGAACGTATGGAGGTGGGTATTTCTTTTGTAATTCTGCTCTCATACCATTTCGCACAATAACGTCCGTAGGATTCACTGCTGAAGCCTGGCTCCTGATACGTATTTCTCCTGGGCCGGCATAAACTTCTGGTACATCCAATACTTCCAGAGCTTCTGGTCCACCATGCACCATAATTCCTACAGCTTTCATGTCTTCTATACCTCTCTATAATAATTGATCATTACACTACTAAGCTTGAATCCATTTAGAATTATCAAGTCTCGCCACGCAATGAATACGAAGCGTAAGACCAAGCTAAACAACTACATCGGGCGCTAGTCGGGCATCCTATTTATGATACTCACAAGACCAGCCGAGGAAAAGTCTTCCCAAAAATTCATCAATTCCCGATATGCTTGTATTGGTTATATCAGAAAACTGGAAGAGGGTAGCTAGCTGTCTTTTGGCCTGAAATCTTCTATTTTCGCTAAGAAATCTTCGCTATATGTTAACGGAGCCTCATCATCAAACCAACGCGCCCCTACTTCAGTAGCTATAAGTTTATGCACGTAAGGGTTGCCATATAAAAAGTCTAGGTCATAGTCGCCAACAAACATTACTTCAGCTTTGGTTACGACTACCACTGATTCGCAGAGCGCTACCCACCTATTCACATATTGCGCAAATTGGATTGTCTCAATCTCATCTAGTGGTTGATTGGCCATTCCTTTTTGATAAATTTGAACAAATTCTTTGTCTCGCATCAATGCATCAAAGTTATTAATAAGCATGTTGTTTACATCGATTGATAATTGCGCTGTTACATTTTTATTAGATTTTTCTAACTCACGATTTTGCATTTTAATTTGTGCGGCCAAATAGTACAACGTAGCTAAGACAGCTACTGCTCCTATAATTTCGCCTATCGCTCCTAATGCGTCCCAATTCATAGTTGATCCTCTAATCAGATATTTGCATTATTACGTACCATAAAATTAAATAAGTCATTCTTTTTTAAACTTCATTGCGATTCATTTGTTTAATAGTCGGCCGGCTTCCAGCTAAATGTAAGCTTGTCTAAAAAATCAAAGAACATCGGTGACTAATCGACTTAGGGATATTGAAAAGGTACATTCTTCTTGCTACCGATACTCAGCTTAAGCCTCTATACTGACTAGAGCTTCATTAGTGAATATTTATAGAAAGCAGAGCGAGAAACCATGTGATTGAACCAAACTGGATGTCAGTTCTTCCGCCCTTACTGGCGATCATCCTTGCGATTATCACCAGACAAGTAATCCTCTCTCTTAGTGTAGGGATTTGGATTGGCTACTGTCTGTTAGGGCCGGTAAATCCTATTGCTGGAATTGGCTTGGCCATAGAGGGCATTATTTATGTTTTCAATGATGCTGGTGACACACGAGTAATTGTCTTTACCATTGTGGTCGGAGGGCTGATTGCTACCATCGAGCAGGTCGGTGGGGTTAGGGGGTTTATCCATTTATTGGAGAACCGCAGTTGGGTGAATAATGCTGTGAGAGCAAAATGGCTTGCCTATTGCACCGGTATATTTATTTTTATTGAGTCCAATATAACTTTACTCATCGCAGGGGCAATATCGCGCCCTTTGTTCGATCGCTATAAAATCTCCCGAGAAAAGCTAGCCTATATAATTGATTCTACTTCCGCACCGATTTGCATCATGATTCCTTTGAATGCCTGGGGTGCAGTAATTCTAACTTTATTGAGCTCTTCTCAAATTGAGGAACCAATACCTGTCTTCATGTTAGCGATACCATTTAATTTTTATCCCATAAGTGCAATCGTAGTGGCGGCAATAGTGATTTGGAAGAACATTGATATAGGGCCGATGAAAGCTGCTCAGGAGCGCACAGAGCAGGGCGAGTTTTTATGGCCCAATGCGACACCTATGGTCGATCCTTCAATTCTTTCTCAGGAACAAGAGACTAAGGAAGATGATAGAGCGCGATTTATGCTAGTCCCAATATTGGTTATGGTGCTTGCAATGCCAAGCTTTTTACTCATAACGGGCAATGGAGATATGGCAGCAGGCTCTGGCTCCACATCAGTACTTTGGTCGGTTTTGTTGGCGTTATTAGCTACCTGGATACTGGTCTTGCAGAAGAAACGCGCGACTATTGATAAGTTAATGCAAGTGTTCTTAAAGGGAGCGGGCGGCCTTTTACCAGTGGCTATGATTCTATTATTCGCTTTGGCCCTCGGAGATGTGGCAAATCTACTTGGTACAGGCGTCTTTGTCGCCGGGGTAGTCCAGGAATCAATCCCCAGCGCGCTGTTACTTCCCTTATTGTTTCTTTGTTCGGGCTTTATCGCATTCTCAATAGGGTCTAGCTGGGGAACATTTGCGATAATGATACCGTTAACGATTCAAATCGCTCTGTCCTTAGATTTATCGCCCTCTTTGTTTTTAGCAGCAGTGCTGTCTGGATCAGTTTTTGGAGATCACGCATCACCGATAAGCGATACTACAGTAGTTGCATCAATGGCATCTGCAACTGATCATATAGATCATGTTAGGACTCAACTTCCTTACGCGCTAATTAGTGGTGCGATCGCTACGTTTGGGTTTTTAGCCGTCAGTATCCTAGCATTTTGATCTTTGTTGAGAGTTGGAGAATAAATTAAGGTCTAGGTAGGTTTTAGAGAGAACTAGAAGTTTTATATTGAACCATCAGTATCAAAAATTTCTGAAGCATAGATCAAGGCTTGGGTTGGTTGCACAAGCCCAAGGTAAATAACTGTCATAGAATTTCATCGAAGGGCGGAGCAAGAATATGAATTTCACTCGTATTAGCGTGGAAGAGGCAGCTGAACTCATACGGGAAAACCCTGGTACAGTGCAAATTGCAGATATACGTGATGATGAGTCGTTCGAGACGAAGCATATCGATTCTGCAGTGCATCTGCATAATTCCAATTTGCCAGAATTTCTCGAACAAGGAAACTTGGAAGAACCACTATTGGTTTATTGCTACCACGGCAATATGAGTCAAAGCGCGGCGGCTTTTTTTGCCGAACAAGGATTTAAACAAGCCTTCAGCATTGATGGTGGGTTTGAGGCATGGGAGCTATTAAAGCAGCAAGCTTAGGTTAGGGTGTCTAATGACGCATCGGTTTGAGGAAATTCAATCTGATAGGTGTTTTTCTTCATCAGCTTTTTCAATAATCCTCTTTATAGTCATTAAGCTGACCATATAAATCATATTGAGCATGGCCCAAGAGAATACCTCGAATGGCCAAAGCATGTGTGAACTGCTGTCCGCGGCTTTTGAAATTCCAATTAGGCCTAACCATAAAACTAATATTATTAGGGGAAATAGAGCTGAAAAACGCCATTTCTTTGGCCATTGCCGTATAGCTGCAATAGGTAAAACTGCGCTCGCAAGAGTGGCTAGGAGCACAATGATGGCTATTGATAGGTCCCAAATTAAGCTGCCTTCAGTTGGAACAGCCTGGTTGGCTTCAGCGTGCACGCTGGTAAGCATAGTGAATGTAGGAACAACCAACAATAGGTAAAGGTTAGTGAACTTAATTGCGAATGGATTTTTCAAGTGAGACCCAGTTAATAAGATGATGTTTTGCACAATGAATTATATTGAAGGGCAGGTGTATCTGCACCAATAATGTGGGTTCTTTCTTACGCTGTCTGCCATAGGCGAGCAGTTCAATTTTATTAAGTTTATTAGAATTTGGTGTTGGGCAACCAAACATCAGCATAGACATTAGCTTCCGATAAGTCTCTGTTGATCAACGATTCAGATTCCCCCAGCATGGCCATTGCTCTCTGCAACCCGGTGAGTGCCCAAATATTATGCGGGTGGTCCGCTAAGTCCTTACGATAAACATCAACAGCATTGTCGTAAGCACCTAACTCCATATAAGCAGCACCGAGCCAGTGCCGAGGCGAAAATGGCAATGGTTCCGGCTCATCATAATTCAGGTTGTCGTAATAATTTGTCGCAAGTCGAAAGGCTTCTGCGGCGGCTTCTATATTACCTTCAGTCCACGCGAGTTCGCCTTCGAGAATTCCTGCAAGCGTTCCGAGAATATCCTTCCCATCATGGAAGCGAAAACGTGCGGTGCTGGTTTCAGTTTGTTTTTTAAGTTTTATTAAGGTTTCTCTTGCCTTATCGATATCGTCATTCTTAAGTTTGGCGTACGCCCGAGAAAATTCGTACATAGCAATGTTGATTTCGCCATTGGGAGCTTTATCAATATCTAGCATTTCGTCAAAACGTCCAAAGCGTACTAAAGCCATTGCATGCATGGCAGTATTATTATTCAACTTTGCAAGGTCTTTTGCTGCCTGTATTGCTGCCGCACTTTCTCCGCCCATGGCAGCGGCATAATAAAGCATCGTTAGATTGTGAGTTGGGTAAATCGCGAAGGCTTCACCATATGCTGCCTTTTGATCTGACTGCCATGCCAATGTGTTGGCTCGTACAGCATCATGCCATAGTCCCATTTCATTCCAGGTATGACTGGGCATATGATTGATATGACTTGCCCCAGGTATAGAATTACCTAAATATTTCGCACATGGGGCGGCGAGTTCTGGTGTTGGAGTGGACTCGGTGGCATGAACTAATAGATGGCATGCGCCTGGGTGCCGGATATCTTTTTCTAAAACACTCAGTAGGACTCCGTGAAGACGAATAACATTTGGATCTTCTAGATCTCTATACCCTCTTCGCTCTTCTAATAAAAATAATGAGTCGCCGTAGAGAGTCATTATCTCTAAATCATCAGGATATTTTGCTGCGAGCTTAGCCAACTCATTAGCATAGGCCTGATCCTGTTCTCGACGGGTTTCAGGGTCGAAGTCTACAATGTAGCGTACGGTCAAACTGCGAATCATATCCGCTTCTTTAGGCGTGGCACTATCAATTCGAGCCAGTGCTTCTTGCATTGCAGCATACGCACGGGGTGATTGCCCGGTTGTCATTGCACCATTTAAATACGACCCCCAGCTCCAAGCCTCACCCCAATAACAAATAGCGCAATCCGGATCCGCTAAATGCGAGGCTTGAAATGAGCGAGCAGCATCGTCTTTGGCAAATGCATACATCAGCTGCCAGCCTTGGTTAAAATACTTCTGCGCTTCTTCGTTGGTTGAAGAAATTTCGAAATGAAACTTTCCCATAGCGCTGGAAAATAATTCCATTGGCTCATCAAAGGAGTCAGGGTATTCAATTTCCTGTGCTGTTACGGCAGCGGAAAAAAACGTTAACCAGGTTATTGATAACGCTATTTTGAATTTTTTTAAACGCATAACTATCATAAACAAAATCCTTTCAAGGATAGAGACTAAATTCAACTGTAGCACCAGGTCCAAGTGGAAGGCCCAAGACTACCCAAATAATTGTCATTATCAAGCCTGATATCAGTAATAAAATGGAGTAAGGAAGCATAGTTGCCGCCAGGCTTCCGAGACCAAACTCTTTCTGCCAGCGTTGGCAAAAAATAAGTATTAGAGGGAAGTAAGGCATTAATGGTGTGATTATATTAGTTGCGCCGTCACCAACTCTATAAGCGGCTGTGCTCATTTCTGGACTGATACCAATTAACATAAGCATCGGCACTAGAACCGGCGCTAGAAGTGCCCATTTCGCACTTGCCGAACCAATGAATAGGTTAATTATTGCTCCAAATATTATGATAAGAGACAGCAATACCGAATCTGGGAGGCTTGACCCCTCAAGGACTGCGGCTCCGTTAATTGCAAAAATTAATCCCAAGTTAGACCAATTGAACATGGCGACAAAATGAGCAGCAACGAAAGCTAGCACTAAGTAGTAAGCCAAGTCAGCCATTGCATCACTCATCATTTTTACGATATCGCGGTGATTATTGACAGTTCCTACTGTAGCACCGTAGGCCCAGCCGCTCGCCAAAAAGAGGAAGAAAAAACCAGCCACTAGTGATTGATAGAAGGGATTGAAACGGGCTTCCTGTGCTGCGCTCTCGTTTATTAAAGGAGTGCCTGGCCCAAAGCAGAGAAATACCCAGAGGAGAATTACCGCTAGCAGAGCCCATCCGGCATTGCGAAGGCCTTTTCTTTCCTCGTCACTAAGAGAGGTGTTTGGATCTTTAATTACACCTGCTGTACTACTTTCTGCGTCGCCTGCCTTTATTGGCGCTAGCCTCGGTTCAATAATTTTGTCCGTTACATACCAGATCACGGGTAAGAACACGATCGTCATCATAAAAATGAAATAAGCGTTACCCGCGATGTTGGCATCCCAGCTTGGTTGGATAGTCTCCGCAGCTGCCTCCGTGATACCAAATAGTAGAGCATCGAGTTGGCCCGGAACCAGATTGGCCGAAAATCCGCCAGAAACCCCAGCGAATGCCGCGGCAATGCCCGCAATAGGGTGTCTGCCAGCAGCAGCAAAAATAACCCCAGCCAAGGGGATTAGAACTACATAGGCGGCGTCCGCTGCAAGATTACCCAACATGCCGACTAAGGCTACTGCTGGAGTAAGTAAAAGAGCGGGCGCCTTCGAGACTGCGCCACTCATGGCCGACGCAAAAAGCCCAGACCTCTCAGCTACTCCGGCGCCAAGCATTACCACGAGCACATAGCCCAGGGGGTGAAAGCCGGTGAAGGTTCCAGGCATATCGACTAGCAGCCGCTGAATATTGGACGCTGAAAGTAAACTTTCAGCGTTTACCTGTATCGCAACACCGGCACCATCGACTTGGGTAGGGTGTGCGGCAGAAACCCCAAACAGCGCGGCAACTACACTAATAGCAATAACCGCCAGAATGCACCAAAGGAAGATAAATACAGGGTCCGGTAACTTATTTCCAGAACGCTCTATCCAGGCCAGCACACCGTCTGCACCTCTTCCGTTTAACCCACTCCTTGATTGATCAGTCATAGTAACGCCAGCCTATATAAATGAATAAAGAACGTTGAAGGCCTCTCTAGTGTATTCATTTAGCGGAGTAAGCCAAAAAATTTTCTGAGATCATTAAGATACAGATTTGGCTTTTCTAAAGCTGCGAAATGACCACCCTCAGACATTACCGTCCAATGCCTGAGATCATAAGCCGCTGCCGCCCAAGCCCGGGGGGTTATGAATATCTCTGCCGGAAAAATTGCTGCACCGGTAGGCACATTAATGTAGGTAAGAGGGTTTTCCACTGGATTCTTACCGTTCTCATAATAAATTCGGGTAGACGAAGTGATGGTATTGGTAAACCAATAAATTGCTATGTTGGTAAGCAATTCATCCTTCGTGAAGTATTGGTCTAAGTCTCCTTCAGCTCCCTGGGGCATATCAGTCCAGCCATGAAATTTTTCTACTATCCAGGCAGCTAAACCAGAAGGCGAATCATTTAAACCGTAACCTAAAGTTTGCGGTTTAGTGCCTTGAATCCGCTGGTAAGCAACTTCGTTCTGCATATAGGAACCCCGAGCGGTTCTAGCTGCAGTTTCTTCCGGAGTAACGTTTGCGCGTTGCTCTTCATCGTCCGGAGCGGGAGCAAGAATCATATTTGAATGAAGCCCAATCAGTCTTTCTGGGTAATTATGCGCCAGATAACGATTAATAATTGCACCCCAATCACCACCAGCAATCGCGTACTGCTCGTAACCAAGTTTATCCATGAGTGCTGCTAAAATGTGGGCGATTTTTTCGGGGCTGTAGCCACGGTCGGTAGGTATTTCAGAAAAGCCAAAACCAGGTAATGATGGGGCTATAACATGAAAGGAATGTTCAGATGAAGACCCGTGCGACTCGGGATCGGTGAGTGGCCCAATAATTTTGCTGAACTCACTCACGGAACCTGGCCAGCCGTGAACGACCATCAACGGAATAGCATCTGGATTCTCAGAGCGCTGATGAATAAAATGCATCGCCAAACCTTCAACTTCGGTAGTAAATTGATCGAAGGCATTTAGTTCGGCTTCTTGCCGCTTCCAGTCAAAGTCGTTTTCCCAATATTCCAACAGCTCCTGCAGGTATTTTACATCGGTACCGTACTCCCAGCTTGTCCCTAGGATTTGGTCAGGAATCCGCGTGTTGGCTAATCTACGTTTTAGATCTGCTATATCTGAGTCGGCCACATTGATTTCGAATGGATAGATACGGGAATCATTATTTGCCAATGGCGTTACCTCCGAAAATGTTTGGTCTCGTATAATGATAGATCTGCCAAGACTCGGCTGCGTGGCTTGCACATTAGATATCTGTACTAATCCTGTAGCTTTGATAAAGGCTCGTTCTGATTTAATTGTATCAGCCTGAATCGATACACAAAAAAATGTACTCAGAAGGATTGCTATAGCACACAGTTTAAAATTTTCTTGCATGGGGTTTTCCTTTGGATTTGTTGGGAGATTCTTACAGCTGACGAAATGAGCGGCATTAAACATTCGAAGCTCTTCTTATTAATTATGAGGCAGTAGTTTGCAAAGACATGTAAATTGGCGTAGCTATCATCTATGCGAGTCTATCAATTTGTCGCACGTATTTCTCGGCTCATTGTTCGCTGTTTCAACTGATTGCTGAGTATCCGGCGCCAGTGAGTTACAATCCATGCACTACCTCAGAGGTTTGGGCTTCCTCCTAATTCTATTTAGAAGTACGCGAGATTACTTTATGTTATTCACTCTCAATAATAAATTTGAACGTTCTGACCAACAGTCAGCCCTTCCAGATAGAGTAGAGTCGGTTCGGTTTACTAATAGCCACTTTGTTTCAGGCCGAGAGATAACTGAGCCAGTTCCAGAAGGTATTGAAAAAGTGGTATTTGGACTTGGATGTTTTTGGGGCGCAGAGCGTTTGTTCTGGGAGCTACCTGGCGTGTATAGCACCGCCGCTGGCTATGCAGGGGGTGTCACTAAAAACCCCACGTACGAGGATGTTTGCAGTGGCGGTACAGGGCACACTGAAGTAGTGCTAGCTTTCTTTGATCCCCGACTATGTAGCTTTGATTCATTACTGCAGACTTTTTGGGAATCTCATAATCCAACTCAAGGGATGCGTCAAGGCAATGATCAGGGCAGCCAGTACCGCTCTGCTATTTACACCTTAGATGAACAACAAGAAAGCCAAGCCAAGGATGGTCAGGCGCAATATCAAAAGGCATTGTCCGAAAAAGGTTTTCCAAGTATCACGACAGAAGTTAAACCACTGCAGACATTTTATTATGCAGAAGATTACCACCAGCAATATTTGGCGAAGAACCCCTTAGGTTATTGCGGGCTTGCTGGTACTGGCGCTTGCTATCAGCGGAAAATTGACGATGAGTAATTGTCACTGACAAAAAAATTGGCGATTTCTTGTTTTTAGTGCATCGCCAATGATCTAACTCATGTGACGATGAGTCTCAATGTCGCTCTCTAGAGTGTCGAAAAAAACCTATTCATGATATTTCCGATTAACTGCCGATGGGAAGGCTGTTCAGACATTCTGCCTCAAGGCGTGTTTTAGTACTAAATTTATATCTGCGAAATGTAATTACGCAGCAATTAATGACATTGATAAAAGCTTTTGTACAAATTTATGTGTAGGGCTTTTTTAACCAAGTAAATATTCTCAACATAGCTTTGTGCGGGTCCGGCAATTATGATGTTGTTTATAGCACGGCTGTGCATACCCCAACTGAATATAATAACGCCAATTAATTATGTCCAAATCCGCTGCACCAAAAATTGATCCTCTAGTTATCGCTATTTCTTCTCGAGCATTATTTGATTTGGCTGAAAGCCATCGCGTCTATGAAGAGGAGGGCTTGGATGCTTATCAGGCCTATCAAATAGCGAGAGAAGATAAGCCACTGCAACCAGGTGATGCTTTTTCCTTGGTGAAGAAGTTACTCCACCTTAATGACTTGCTTGATGAGTCACCGGTAGAAGTCATATTACTTTCTCGAAATAGCGCTGATACGGGTTTGAGGATCTTTAACTCTATAAAGCATTATGATTTAGATATATCCAGAGCTGCCTTTTCTGGTGGTGACAGCCCATATCGCTATATCTCAGCCTTCAACAGTCATCTGTTTCTTTCTACAGACGGGTACGACGTACGACAGGCGTTAGAGTTGGGAGTTGCAGCAGCTACAATCCTTCAGTCCAACAAGCAGGTTGCTCAGCAGGAAACACTCAAAATTGCTTTCGATGGTGATGCAGTTCTTTTTTCAGATGATTCAGAAAAAATATTTAAAAACAAAGGGTTGGAGGCTTTTTCTCAGAATGAACTTAAATCTGCCAACGAACCTTTGAGTGGCGGTCCCTTCAAACAGGTGCTAGCTGCTCTGCAGCAAATCCAAATGGCCTTTCCACGGGGTAAATCGCCAATTCGCACATGTTTAGTGACCGCCAGAGCTGCGCCTGCGCATGAAAGGGTGGTCAAGACACTACGCCATTGGAATATCAGAATCGATGAATCCCTATTCTTAGGTGGTTTGAAGAAGGGGGAATTCCTGGAGGCATTCGACGCCGATGTCTTCTTTGACGATCAGCAGGAGCACTGTGATTCAGCCAGAAATCACGTAGCAACTGGTCATGTGCCCCATGGTGTTGCAAACGAGTAATAAAATTTTAAGCGTCAATACAAAGAGATAGACTGCAAACTTAACCTATTTATTAGAATAAGATGTAATACATTCCAAGTCCTAACAATAGAATAGTCAGTATTGTCTGGAGGGATTTGTCTGGAACTTGGCTGCTTACCTTCGTGCCCAGGTGGATCGCCGGCAAGGAGCCAATGAGCAAGCTGCCTAGTAAGACTAAATCTACGTAGCCAATCAGCAAATACCCTAAGCCCGCAATTAGGGTTAATGGCACTGCATGGGCGATGTCTGTCCCAATGACCCTTACTGACGTTGTTTGAGAATAGATGACCATCAATACTGCGGCCCCAAAGGCACCAGCGCCAACCGATGACAATGTCACGCAGATACCAAGCAGTAACCCCATTACCCAAGTAATCACTCCGCGTCGTTTATGCACTAGCTTCATCACTAGTTCTGGTCTCTCTTCGATGGCTTTAAGCCGCATTTTATTTCTAAAAATCAATACAATAGCAGTAACTGTAAGCATTACTCCTAAGCTTATGGTTAATATCTTTTCAAATAATTCTGATTCTTGAAAGTTTTGATCTAAGAAAAAGTAATGGAGTAATATCGAGGCAGGAATGCTTCCTAACGCCAGAGTAAGGACTATTTGCCAATCCACGTTTCCTTGGCGATGGTGGGATATTGCACCACCCGCTTTTGTTATTGCCGCGTATAAAAGGTCTGTACCTATAGCAATTGGTGCAGGATAGCCAAACAAAAGCAAAAGGGGAGTCATAAGAGATCCCCCACCGACTCCCGTTAGTCCTATTGCAAAGCCAACACCCGCGCCGGCCAAAATATGCAGCAAGAATTCCACATTGGTCCTCATCAATTAATATAAATCGGTGTTTCTGGCCGAATAGAAAACAGTTGTTGGCAGTGTGATGCTCTTCGGCGTGTTGCTATTCCGCAAAGGTAAGTGTTTTTTGTTATTCTTTAAAGTAATATAATTGCATAACTAAATAACTATATGGTATATGCAAGATAAAACTAGTTTAGCAAGCAGGCTCGCTAGTCGGAATCGATACTTGATTTACTAAGCGCCACGAGATCAGAGTATTAGGAGCAAATATGAAATTGCAACAACTTCGCTATATATGGGAAGTAGCTCGCCATAACCTTAATGTATCTCAGACCGCGGACAGCCTCTGCACATCACAGCCTGGCATCAGCAAGCAAATTGGCTTACTTGAGGATGAGCTGGGCTTAGAAATATTTTCCCGCCACGGTAAGCACTTAGCCAGTGTTACTCCAGCCGGCGAGTCAATATTGAAGACCGCTGGTGAAATCATCCAAAAGGTAGATAGCATTAAGTCGATCACCCAGGAATTTTGTGACGAAACCAAAGGTTCTCTAGCTGTCGCCACCACCCATACACAATGCCGGTACGTGCTTCCAGACGTGATTAGCAATTTCATAGATAAGTTTCCCGATGTTGCGCTGCATATGCATCAAGGCACTCCTACGCAAATTTCCGAGTTGGCCGCGGATGGTACTGCAGATTTTGCAATTGCCACAGAAGCAATGGAATTGTATAGAGATTTGGTAATGCTGCCTTGCTATAGCTGGAATCGAGCGATTCTCGTGCCTAAATCACATCCTTTGTCTCAAGTAAGTAAGCTAACTATCGAAGAATTATCAAGATTTCCACTAGTGACATATACATTCGGCTTCACCGGCCGCTCCAAATTAGATGAGGCTTTTAGCGCCAAAGGGCTAGCCCCGCGAGTAGTTTTGACTGCAACAGATGCCGACGTGATCAAGACTTATGTGCGCCTTGGCCTAGGCGTTGGCATTGTTGCCAGAATGGCATTTGATGCCGTTGATGATGATGATTTGATTGCGATCGATGCCAGCCACTTGTTTGAGCCAAGTATCACTAAGATTGGGTTCCGCAGAGGAAGCTTCTTACGTGGCTACATGTATGATTTTATCGAAATGTTCGCGCCTCACCTGACGCGAGACCTGGTAAATGAGGCAGCATCCCGGCATTCTAAAGCAGAGTTAGATGACTTGTATAAAGAATTAGCGGTGCCTTCTCATTAAGCCTCCCTATTTAGAGAACTGACGATTAGAAATATGAAATAGTCCAGCAATTAGCTGGACTCCGTATCATGCTCCTCATTGTTCCTTTTAACTTCTCCAGCCATGTTCCTCGAATGTAGGCCGCATTCCTTAATTGTGGCATCTTCCCACCACCATCTGCCAGCTCTCTCATGCTCAGTGGGTTTGATCGCTCGTGTACAAGGCTCGCAACCAATGCTTACATACCCGCGGTCATGGAGCTCATTGTAGGGGATATTGAACATCTGAATGGCGCTCCACACTTGCTCAGAACTCCAATTAGCTAAGGGATTTATCTTCACTACTTGATGCCCATTGTTTGAAAATCCTCGATCTAGCTCAATAATAGCTACTTCCGCTCTGCTGGGGCTTTGATCGCGTCGCTGCCCTGTTATCCATGCATCATAGTGACGTAATTTCTTCCTTAGTGGCTCAACCTTGCGAATGCTGCAACATTCTTCATGGCCGTCTTCATAGAAGCTGTAGAGACCTTTCTGTTTGACAAACTTACGCAGCTGCTCCGTATCCGGCTGCAGCATGTCTATGTTTACGTCGTAATAAGTCCGGACTTTTTCTATGTAGCGGTAAGTTTCCCGGTGTAAACGACCGGTATCCAGGGTGAATACAGGTAATTCCGGCAGAATTTTTGTAGCCATATCTATCAGAATCACATCCTCAGCGCCGCTAAATGACAGTACGGTGTTAGGTATCAGGTTAAACACTTCCTGTAAAATTTCTCTGGGCTCACTGTTTTGCAGCCTAGTATTTTGTTCTGTTATTTGTTCCTGGGTAAGCATCGAGATGATCCGGGCTGGTTTGGCTGGAATGCAGGTATTTTCTGTTATTTGTTTCAGCTCGTAAAGCCGTGCGACCACAGCAGTAGGATATAGTGAAACACTCGCTATAGTGTTCCACGTGGGGAATTTAATAAAAATTAAGGATTTACGAAATCAGGATCAAGCAAGACCATAAAATGTAACTGCCCACGCCTTGCTCGTATCTATATATACTGCTGGCAAAACAGTCTGCGCCATTGACACTGTTCCAAGTATCCCATATCTGGTAAATTGTGCCTGCCTTGGCAGTCGCCAAGCTAGTGTGATTATTGACTCGGAGTAGCTCTCGATAATGGAAATTGCCTGTCTTGACTTAGAAGGGGTATTAGTTCCTGAAATATGGATTGGCTTTGCAGAAAAGACTGGTATTGCAGAGTTAAAGGCGACCACGCGGGATATTCCTGACTACAACGTGCTGATGCGACAGCGACTCTCCATTCTTGAAGAGCACAATCTTGGCTTGCCCGACATTCAGGCAGTGATTTCCACGATGGCGCCAATGGAAGGTGCATTAGAGTTCATAGATTGGTTACGAGAACGCTTTCAAGTCGTTATTTTATCGGATACGTTTTATGAATTTTCTCACCCGCTGATGAGGCAGCTCGGATTTCCAACATTGTTTTGTCACCGTCTAATAGCGGACGAGCAAGGTAAAATCGTCGACTACAAATTGCGTCAAGTGGACCCGAAACGGCAATCAGTGGAAGCATTTCATGGCCTCAACTATCGTGTTATAGCTGCAGGTGATTCCTACAACGACACCACAATGTTAGCAGAGGCCGATGCAGGGATTCTCTTCAAAGCTCCCGACAATGTCATCGCCGAGTTTCCGCAATTTCCAGCCGTGCATAGTTATGGTGACCTTAGGCAGGAATTCGCAAATGCTAGCGAGCGGGATCTATAAACTTTCTCGCCAAGGTCAGGAATTGTTGTGATTAAAAAATGTGGTGACTAATCCTAAGATTGCAGCATTAAACTTCCTTGATTAAGCAGTGAAGCCACTAGATCCTGTGCTGCTTTTGACTCCAGCAGAATAGAAAAATCATCGTTACTTAGAGCAGTTGAAGAGCAGAGCAAAGAGACTAGGTTAATTAAGTCAATTCCCAGTAAAAATTCCTCTCCATCAACAAACAAAATAAGCTTAGAATTTTCAGTGTGCTCTTGAAATGCATAGCGAGAGGCTGGATGCCGGCATAACTGGGAGCTTCGCAACAAAGTGCACAGGTCATTGGAGTGAATAGCCTTAAGGGGCGGGGTAATTTGGTC
>Ga0209089_10000696_pt1 | contig 30681 bp, 21 predicted proteins | sample ArcticOcean_MG_C_FD_187431 | JGI IMG/M metagenome (GOLD analysis project Ga0209089, IMG submission 187431) | Marine microbial communities from western Arctic Ocean - ArcticOcean_MG_CB2_150 (SPAdes) (version 2) | ecosystem: Environmental > Aquatic > Marine > Oceanic | place: Arctic Ocean: Canada... | reverse complement strand
TGGAGTCTGCTGCGGAAGTAGCGGGAACAGCGGCGCAGGCAGCCGTCGTTGGGCCAGAAGACAACTTACCCCCACCAGTGGTCCAGAGCGATAACAATGTGACTGGTTCTATATTTAATTCTACGTCAGGGGACGATAACTTTACCGGTGGTGCTGGTAATGACACATTCAACGCCGGAGCGGGAGCAGATACATTTAGAGGCAATGGTGGCGAGGATATTTTTAAATTTACCAGTGCAGGTGATTCGCCAACTTCTGGCTTTGACACCATCGCGGACTTCCAGGCCGGTGTTGACAAAATCGATTTGTTTGAGATTAGCGGCACGAACGGTAAAACATTCGACTTCATTGGAACCGCAGCCTTTACAGGTTCAAGTAACAATAAAGTAGAGGCACGTCAGGACGGCTCAGGAGATCTGGAAATCGACACTAGTGATAACGGTTCTGCAAATATGAAAATTGCATTGACCGGAAGTGTAACGCTAACTGACTCCGATTTTCTATTTACACCGGCATCATCCTAGCATGGTGGAACCTTCCCGGATCCTATTTGATCGGCAGGTATTGTAAATCGATGCCCTTCTCTTATCTTTGACATTCAGGCTTGTCGGTGCATGACTTGACGTTATGGCTTCATTGTTCACATGTTTTCTGTTTGTCAGCCTATTGCAGTTCTTATGTAGAAAAAGAACATTAAACCCGGCCAACGATTGTCTAATCTAAGGGGTTAAGAATTAGATTATGATTATTATTCTAGATGAATTTCAATCTTAAGAACGTGAACTGATACATGAAGTCACTACCATTTGGTACCAAGTATAAAGAGTACGCATCACCAACGGCTTATCAGAAATGAATGAGCTGTTACGGAGGTTCAGTGCCAATCCGCGCCTAACGGTCGAGCTGTTGATTGCATCCTTCTTTGCAAGCGTACTCGCTTTGGCCATGCCCATCTTCGTTATACAAGTTCTCAATAGATACGTTGCCCATGGAGTAGACGTCACACTGGCTACCTTGACTTTCGGCGCACTAATAGCAGTCGTCTTTGAATTTGCATTCCGGCAAATCAGACTCAGGTTGGCCGGCGGACTTAGCGAAAAGGCTGATCTCGACCTCTCCGGCGCCGGATTTAAGTCGCTTCTTTACTCTAAACCAGCCGCCCTGGAGACTGTTCATTTGGGCAAACGCCAACAGGCAATAGCCGGGATTAACAGCATCTATGCCGCTTACAATGCAGTCAATATTAGTTCACTCCTTGATGTGCCCTTTTCGATATTGTTTTTGCTAGTCTTGTATTTGCTTAGTCCACTCCTTGGAATAATCGCGACGGTATTTGTGGTGTTAGCTTTCATTTCAGGGACTGTCACCCTGACCTCAATGCGTCGTCCAACTCGGCAATCAGCGGATGCAGCCGGTAATATTGCCCCACTCATAGGAACGGCCAGCCGTGAGCTGGATATGGTTCGCGCCTTCAATGCCGCATCATTCCTGGGAAATGCATGGTCTCTACATCAGAGTAGGTTTAATGACCTCAGGCAAGTGATTATAAACCGCCAGGGATTAATTCAATCCTTTGTTCAGGCGTCAGCGGGAGTTACGGGTGTATCCATAATTGCTGTTGGAGGTGCATTAGTTGTCCGTGGGGAATTGGATGTTGGGGCATTGATCGGTGCGAACATCCTAGCCGCCCGTGCGCTTCAGCCCGTTTTCCGATTTACCCAATTGGTGGAAAGCTTTGTGACTGCCCAGCAGGCTGTCGAGACCCTTGGCCAGATTACGCTACTTCCCCGCGACGGTACTGGGGGTTCCGCTAAAAGAGACTACACGGGGAACCTTGAATTTAGGGATGTCGCATTTGCCTATCCCGGATCAAAGGTTCCGCTCTTTGAGAGATTCTCCCTTGCAATTGAGCCAGGCCGAACGATGTTAGTTATTGGTGCAAATGGAACGGGTAAATCAACACTTGCCCGACTGATTGTGGGGCTCATTGAACCTGGTCGCGGCGAAATCCTCGCTGATGGCATAAACCTTCTCCAGATTGCGCCGGAATGGTGGCGGAGACAGATTGTATTCCTTCCACAGGAACCCGTTCTGTTGACAGCCAGTATCGAAGAAAATATTGGGGTGAACAGTCACACTCTCGATGAAAGAGCCGTTCAGTCCCTTGTCGACCGCGTCGGTTTGCGTGGTTTTATTGATGAGAGTGCCGATGGTATCAGGACGATGGTTCAAGACAACGGTCGGTCACTCGCGGTCGGAATACGCCGCCGAATAGCTCTTGCACGTGCCTTGGCGACGAATGGTTCGCTGGTTATTCTAGATGAACCGACAGAAAGCTTCGACAAGGATGGAAGAGAAATCATGGGCGCCGTCGTTAGTGAACTTCATCGAAAAGGTTGCACCATTATTGCGTTCTCCCATGATCGCGTTGCATTTAAGGGTGCCGATATACTTGTAGACCTCAATAGCAAGCCCATTCCAGAGATTGTGCAGAATTCACGGCCGGAGAAAACCACATCCCCGAATGAACCAACAACCGCCTCGGAGGCAGCGTCATGAATGCTGGGCCGGAGGCAAAGAAAAAGACCCAGTCTGCACGTCGCCTCCTTTACCTTTGTGTCTCCGGGGTAACGGCATTTATCATATGGGCTTCCGTGGGAGTTTTGGCCGTAGTCAGTATTTCTCCGGGTGAAGTAATCCCGGCAAGCCAGGTCAAGACGGTCCAACACCTTGAAGGAGGTATCGTAAGAGAGATAGCTGTGAAGGAAGGTGACCAAGTTATCGAGGACCAGCCACTCGTGGTTCTGGAATCTACAACAAGTGGAGCTGATGTCACTGAACTTGTGGCCCGGATAAATGGGCTCAAGATAGAAATTGCCCGGCTGACGGCGGAGGCAGCGGGAGCTGCTACCTTGAAATTTTCTAAGTCCCTAATCCAGGCAAATCCGGATTTTGCGCGGGAAGAGAAAAGCCTGTTTTATAGCCGGCGTAAAAGACTGAGAAATGAAAAGACCAGTCAGACTATATTTATCTCCCAGCGCAAAGAAGAAAAACGTGAAATATTGGCGCGGGTACGCAATGCCCGCCAGTCACTAAAGTTTCTAAACGAGCAAATTTCGATTTCCGAGCAACTCCTTAAAGAAGATCTCAGCAATCGTTACACCCATCTAAATTTGCTCAAGGAGGCCTCTTCTCTTAAAGGTACTGTGGAGGAGGGTGAAGCCGCCATCGAGCGATCGAAGATGGCGTTAAAGCAGGCTCGGGTTAATCTCAAGCGCATTCAGGACAAATACGATGAAGAAACCAGAATGACCCTTGAGGGGGCGCGACGTCAACTCGACGAGTTATTGCCGCGCTTGACAAAATTTCAAGATAATTTGCAACGAACCGTTCTTAGATCACCGGTCAGTGGTGTCATAAAGACGGTTTACGTCGCCACTATTGGCGGGGTGGTGGCTCCAGGAGAAGCTGTCGTAGATATCGTTCCGGGGAAAGACCAACTTGTGATAGAGGCGCGTCTTCCAACCCAGGACATTGGTTTTGTTCAGGCAGGACAAAGCGTACTGATCAAATTGGCGTCCCCAGACGTTGTGAGGTTCGACAATTTGGAGGGTCAAGTAATGACTGTTAGTCCTGATACATTAACCTCGATAGACGGTCAGCCTTTTTACCGCGTCAGAATTGAAACCGAGCGTGATTACTTTAAGCGCGGGGGAGACCGTTACCAACTGTTCCCTGGTATGCAGGTCATAGCATCAATCCATACGGGGCAACGAACAGTAATGCAGTACTTGATGGATCCGTTCTTAAGCTCTGTTGATAACGCCTTAACAGAGCGCTAAGTAATATTTGCCATTAGGTTCAGGTGGTTAGTCTTTATGAGCTTTGGCTAAAGGATAGCGTTTTGCCGCTTTAGAGGGGATTTTAGGTCTGTTGTCATTATGGCATGGGCCGTACGCCCTTCTTTGAACTTAAGTCAGGCAGGTGCGATTTCAGCGCCAGTGTTAGTTCTTGTTTCGGAGAATGATATTGGATCTCGAAGGACCCGCGGCAGAAATACGTTAAAAACGATCTAACAACTCTTTCGGGCATTAAAAAAGGCGGATAAAGATGCGACGCTCATTGTTTATCCGGCATACGGTGACGATGGCCATACACTGTTTTTTAGCGTGGGCAGCTATTGGACTGATGTTATCGCATTTCTCCATACCCACTTATAGTGCAAGACAAGACGTTAATCATTTAAAGCGTGACAAGCTTATGGAATATGTTTTTTAAATGTGACGTGAGGGCTTTTGGAGATAGGGATGGTGAAATAGTGCACCCTCTTTATTATATTATTTATAACGATGCACATTGGATAAAATGGAGAACCAAACCATGATCACGGAGTTTTTTGCAGATTTGATTCATTTAATTTTTAAGGCTCCCTTAGATTTGGTGGGACACACGTCTTTTATTCTCACGGCACTGTCGTTCTATGTTCGTGACATGATATTCCTGCGGTCCTTGGCAATCGTCAGCTGTATTGTAGGTATTGTCTATAACTTCTTTAACTTTGAGCCCCCACTTTGGCTTGTTATATTTTGGCTCTCAGTCTTCATATGCATAAATGGCTACCGCATAATTGGAATTATCCTTGAGCGTCGATCTATCAGTTTTAACGAAGAAGAAATGGAATTACATGAAACGGTATTTCAGAACTTTACGTCTCTTGAATTTATGAAGTTAATGCGCATTTCAGAGTGGCGTTCGGTTGAAAGTGGACACCAATTCGCAGAACAGGGAAAAGTCATTGACGGTTTAAATCTTCTTTTCAACGGTGAGGTAATTATTACACGAGATGACAAAGAACTGGGCCATGGACGTGACGGTTCAATGATTGGTGAAATGTCTTTTATTCAGGGTGGAGCGGCGACGGCGACCGTTTTGTCGACGCGAGCATGCCGATACGTCCACTGGCCAAAAGAGAATTTAACGAGTTTATTAAATCGTAATCCTAGTATGGATATTGCTATGAAACATGTGTTTAGCCTGGATTTGACGCGCAAGCTTGCCGGTCCAGAACCAATAACGGATAGCTAAACACCTTATGGAATTTTTTAATTACTAAATTAACCTCAATGCAATTATCCATAAAAGGTGTTTGAGGCTCGCTCTATTGCCGGTTAGAGATTTTGTTCAAGAACATGCTCATAAGGTCGGCCACTCACCCGTATTATGCGTTCTGGCGGAAGGTTAAGGGTTGGGTCGTCCTCGGGTTTATCCAATCCGCGCTCAATAAAAGCGCCTAAATTCCGGCCGTGCGTAACTGCACGTTTTCCTGCTTGGAAACGTTCATTTTCGTATCGCGTAAGAGCTTCAGAAATTGTGCGGCATTCTGACAAAGAGGTCGCCAGTGAAATAGCATCCTGTGCGGCTTTAAGGACACCCACCCCTACATGCGGTCGGGCGACGAAGGCTGCATCCCCGATCAATGCTACATTATTAAAAACGATGCGATCGGAATTAACATCGTAGATTGGCTGAAACATTGTTGTGTCAGCTTTGAATACTGCCTCCAGAAAGTTTTCTGGCATAAGTCTTTGAGCGTTCATTTTTAGTTCGTCAATGTGGTTCCTTTGTATAAGAGGTGGCGGAATTCCATTTTCATGTAAGTATCCCTCGTTATCAGTCAAAAGTTCTTTGAGGTTTTCTTCTGTAGTTGGGTAATACCAAAGATAATTGTAACGACGCTTGCCAATGGTAACTGACCCATTAGAACCTGCCATGGGATAACCGATCAAAAGGCTTTTTGGTACAAAAAGGAATGCATAATGAGAAAAGATGCTAGCCAGAAATTCTGTGGTCAAGTTTTCCTCATCGCTAACGCCGCGCCAAGCGACATAACCGCCGTAGGTCGGCTTGACGCCAGGTGCAACAAATTCCCGGACAGTTGAACTGAAGCCGTCTGCCCCGATTACAACATCAGCTTCAAAAACCTGGCCATTTGCTGATTGAACCTTGGTAATAACGTCAGTAGTTTCCATCCCGGTAAATTCAGAACCGTTATGGTAATGCTCTCTGGGAAATTTCTCGAATAAGGGTTCAAATACCCTGTTCCAGGCGCCTAAACGTTGTGGCAAATTATATTCTGCGATGATTTTTCCATTCCGGTCGAATGCTGTCCTACCGCTGACGTCAATGCCGACAGTATTGTCCGCCACTATACCAAGGCGTTTTAATAATTGTTCCAGTTCTAAGTGGCGGGCGATACCGGTACCGCGAGACGAGAGATCATCTTTCGCACGTTCGAGAATATCTACTTCCCAACCTTGCTGGGCCAACATGTTGCCGGCAAACAAGCCGCCTATAGATCCACCCACGATAACAGCACGTCTTCCATTCATAATCTTGATTCTTAATTCTTATTTACCAGTCAATGTCCTGATGATTTTTTCCGGTTCTTCTGGTAATTGATTTCCTCGCCACGCAACAATTTGATCGGGCCTTATGAGAGCAAAATTGGATTGATAAAGTTCACGGGCTTCTTCCCCGGCGACGTCAACAACTGATAGCAAAAGCCCCGCCGATTTAGCAGCCGAAGTAAGGGGTCCCATAATATTTTTGTCCCCTCCATCGAAACATAATAGCGTAAACTCAAAACCAAATTGATCATAAAGAGATGTCGTCTTACCAGTAGTATTTTGTAACCAGAGGTGAGGTGCACGTCCACCTGGACAGGCAGTCGGTTGATACATATTGGCCCGGTCAGGTGGAGGGTCGCTTCCGTCAGAGACAACTATGGGGGAACCGTCATATCGGTTACCAAAGGTGATGCCCGGAATATTGAATTCCTCTCGCCCATGCCGGTTGAAGTAGTCACTCGCTTCTGCACGAAGTTTAGAGCCTTCAGAGGTATGCGCCTCTAACTCCGGCTTGGGCTTGAAACTACCAAGGGATTCTGCGAAGCCCCGGGCGTAATTAGTATTACGGACCGCACTGGGATGACGTTCCATTTGATATGAGTCCAATAGACGAGATCCTCCCCATTTTTTTATGACCGCCGCTAGTTTCCAGCCAAGATTAACGGCATCTTCAATTGCGGTATTGTAGCCAAGACCACCGGTAGGTGTGAATAAATGTGCCGCGTCTCCCGCTAAAAAAATGCGTTCCACTGATAGTTTTTCGGCAACTAATGTAAATCCAGCGGTCCAGGATGAGCGGCTGATAATGTCAAAATCAACAGATTTTCCCATACATTCTGCAAACATATTTCGGGTTTGGATTTCAGAAATATTGTCTTTGTCTTCGCCCGATTTTAATTGGGTGTGAAACACAAATTCAGATTTACCGTCGATCGCCGCTAAAAAACATCGGCGACGGTGATTAACATTAACATGCATCCAGGCTGGATCTCCGTTAATTGCATCATAGAGGTGTTTTCCCTTAAGGTAGACGGCATGCATATAACCTCCAACGAAGTCCCGCTTCTTGTTGGTTTCTCCCTCCATTGTAATACCCAGGTGTTTGCGAACAGTACTGCGTGGTCCATCACAACCGACTAAATATTGGGCTGAAACAACAAACGTATTTTTGTCAGTGACGACGGTGGCTTCCACATGGTCGATGTTATCTTTTACTTTGGTGACTTCGTGTTGGTAGCGTAAAGCGACAGATTTCAGTCGAGTTGCTTGCCGGTGTAGTACCTGTTCTACATACATTTGTGATACACGGTGAGGTAACTCTGCAGCGCTCCAGGATCCACTCATGTTTTTGATTAGATCTTTGGCCTCATCTGCGGAAGGCAGTTGGAAGCGTGCGAGCTCGTAACCGGAAAAAGTCGTGAAGTAAGCTATATCGGTGGGGTAATTTGGTGGGAGGCCTTGCGTTCGCACTTCGTTAGCAAAGCCCAACCGTCTGTAGTGCTCCATAGTCCTCGCTTGGGTAGCATTGGCCTGGGGATTTATAGTAGTGGAGCAGTCTTGATCAAAAAGGATGGTTCGTATCTGCCTCCTCCCAAGTTCGATGGCAAGGAGAAGACCAGCAGGTCCACCACCGACGATTATTACGTCTGTATGCAGTTGGGTCATGAACTGATGGTAGACACTAACTCTAAACGTGGCCAGCCTCAGAGTTGTAATTCCAACAACATTTTGTGTTCTCCTATGGGCCTTGTTCGTGCTTAAGTTTGCAAACTGGCCAAATGGAGTGAAAGCTAAAAATGCCGCAAATGATTAGAGACCATACCAAAGGAATGTGCGTCCCATCAGCTATTAGTCCTATCAGAAGAGATGTAATTGCACCCGCACTATGATGAACCAGTCCAATGAGTGAGGAGGCGTGTCCCGCCATCTTTGGGAAAGGTGACATTGCGCCTGCAGTCGGAACAAGCAGTGCGAAAGCAATCATAAACCCGAGGGAGGGAATGACTATTCCTGCTGGCGTTACAATACCCATCCAAGCAAAGCCCCCAGCGGCAAGACCCGAAACCAAACATATTACACTACCGCTATAGATGGGAGGGACTCCACCAATTCTTGATACCAGGCGCCCCGCAACTATTGACGCTGTAAGGTTACCCAAGCATGATTAATGCAAACAAATATCTAAAGATCGTTGGGCTAACTCCCATGAATTCTATGAGGGTAGACGACAAGGTGGTTAGTATTGCAAAAAGCCCTTGCGATGGAGCCCATCCCGACATAAGCATATGTTAGGAAAACCCGGGACCGAGAGATCCTCACGAAACTGCTCCAAACTAACTGAAACTTGATTGCGTCATAATCTTTCTTACCGGTTTCATCCAGCCATCTCCAAAGGGATAGGAAGACCAAAATACCAATTTCCCTGATGATATAGAAATTGGGCTGCCAACCTAACCAAACTGTCACATTCCCTCCGATTATGGGCGCGGCAATAGGCATGATACTGCCGGCGACAAAAGTATAAGCCAGCATCTTTGCAGCAAGCGCTCCGTCATAAAGATCTCGGACGATGGGCTCTAATTATTATCATGCCACTAGCTGCGGTTAATCCCTGGACAAATCTCAAAATGTTTAACCACTCTAAATTTGGCGCTGCAGCTGTTGCAAAGCCGGAAATTGCAAAAATAGACATGGAGACAATTATAACCCACCTGCGCCCAAATCTATCAGCGAGAGGATCGTATAGGAGTTGTCAGATTTCTGCTCCCAGGTTTCAAAGATGCCAGCGTGATTTGAATGTCGCCTGTACTTACCTGAAATGATTGGGCTATAGCAGGTATGGCGGGTAGGAAAATATCAATGACGAGCGGCATGAGGATGGCCAGGCCACTCAAGAGTATAAGTACTTTCCAAAATAGCATTGCTTGGGAGCCCATTACGGCCTTTTGCTTATCGCGCTTCCCAGACGAAATGAGCGGCTTTTGACAATTTGGTTAAATTGCTTGATTACGTCAATTTTCTTGGTTTGTTTCTAGCCGCCAAATGCGCCTTTAGCGCCATCTAGCCATTGGTCCAGAGTGCGGGGGGGGTGTCCGGTCAATTGTTCTACCCAATCCGTTACACCGTCCATATCGCCCTTTGCGACAAGTCCCATCATTCCGCTCACATGGGCTACAAGCCAATCGGGCATACCTTTATCTGCCATGGCCTTCTCAGCTGCTTCGGGAGGGACTTGAACGTATTCAATAGATTTGCCGACAGCCTTGGATACTTCCTCGAGAACCTGCCCCATGGTTATTACAGGACCAGTCAGGAAATAAGTCTGACCGGCGCGATCCTTGTTCAAGATTATTTCGGCGGCTGCTTCACCAATATCAGTAGGGTGGATCATGGAAACACCTGTTTCCTTGGGTAGGGAAGTAATTAGTTTTCCCATTTTTGCAACCGGCTCTGCCATACTCATCAGAGTGCTCATAAAATAGTTTGGGCGACTTACTGCCCAATCGATACCACTTGATTTAATGGCCTCTTCAACATGATAATGCATTTGCATGACTTTGGAGGGGCTGTCGGGTCGAATGCCTTTCTCAGAACCTGACGCGTAGACGATGTAAGAGACACCAGCTTTTTTAGCCGCTTCCAACGCATTGATCTCTAATTGCTGTAACATGGGGCTGTGACCGCACAAAATGTAAAGTGTATCAAACCCACTCATTGCAGACTCTAGACTAGATGTATCCGATAAATCTCCCCGAACAAGTTCAATATCATGTCCCAGCTTAGCCTTCGCAGCATCTGGGTCACGAACAATACACCGAAATTCTGCTGCTCTTGCCTGTAGCGCGGCGACGAGTTGACTGCCTGTGATTCCGGTTCCTCCAATAACACCAATCATAATTTACCTCTTGTTTATGGTTAATTCCGTTTTCAATCAAAAAATGAAGATATTAACATTGCCGTACGTTAATTCCTTCGTGATACCAAACTTAAATCAACTAAAGCTATTATCATCATTTAGTATAGCTACTCTGCAGCTAAGGCATCTTCCCTTTGTCCATTATCTGCTAAAACCAGCTTAAGTGCCTCTCCCTCGGGGTCGGCGAGTGCCGCCTCCCTTGCCTCCTTGATGCTGGAAGATGCACCATCTAAGAGACCGGGATCGTTTAGAAGAGGTGTGACATATGTGTCAACGATAAGCCCGAAGTTGGAGAGACCCCGTCGATGTGTGCTGCCGTAACCCTTTATTAAGCGTGAAAGTTCTACCACTTCCCTCGCTAGTTCGATATTATTTTCAGCTGTATTTTTAACAAGAGTAAGCCAATCGTCGATTTGTTTCTGTTCTTCCGACCATCGATAGCTCCTGGGACGCCACCAGCGGAGTTTTGAGAGAAACCAGATCTTCAGGAAGCCTAGAATGCTGGTAGTCCGAACCTGCATTCCCCAGTAAAATGTATCTAGGTAACCATACCGTTCCGCCCACGACAAAACTATTTTGGCGAGTGCTGGCGGGAGCAAATCACAAAATTCCCGTATTCCAGGTTTGAAGAAATCCGTAATGTGATACGGTTCTGTTTCCATAGCGCCAAGTTCGCGTCGGATACGATCAAAACGGCTTTCACGAACTTTGGCTTGAGCAACTCTTATAATATCTTCAAATGACATGCGAACAGCCAGGTGTCGCCCTAATTCACGGCAAAGGCCGCTATCGATCTCCGTAAATGAGGTTAAACGATCGAGATATCTCTCCGCGTAGGCGGTGTTCTGGTAGTCTGTCAAACGGTTGACACCGTGAATAATAATATCTTTCGTTTCCGCAGGAAAATTCTGATTAATCCTGGTTTCCAGATTTAGTACAACTTTGCCGCCTGTTTCTGAATTAATAATGTCTTGTCCGAAACGTTTGCTTCCGGCCTGAGAATTTTCAAGCCCTGCCCTGAAACCGGCGAGGTTCGGTTCAATAGATTTTCCTTCGGCTTCAATTGAAGCTGTATATGCATCGGGTTCGAAGGGGAGGGCTCCTGTTCCTGCCAAAGCTCCTAATAACACGGCATTTATGATGGTATTGTGCTGGGCTGCAACCTCGGAGGCATCGAACATAACCGACTTTTTGGCGCTTCGTTTAAGTGCCGCATATAGTTTTTTATCGTCTAATCGACCGTCCCCCATTGCCATCTTCTCTAGAGTTAAAAACACTCGATGAGTCGAAGAGATCAAGGTTGTGCGGTTCGGAGTAATAAACCCGTTACCAAGCGCCCGCGCACCTTCAGCGAGTTCAGTGGCAATCATAATATCTATCTCTCCAATTGCCGGGCTTAAAGAGAAAATCGGTCGTTTGCTCGCGTCGTCATCTAATCTTTCCGGCCATATCTCGATATAATATGTTGTAGCCCCTGTTCTCTGGGCAACGCCGGGTATCGATGTAGCCTGGACCGGAAGGCCAGCTGCTATCGCAGTCTTTACAATCCAGTCCATTAAAACACCGCCGCCCTCACCACCCATGGCGGCGATGAGGATATTAAGTGAAGAAGTAATTTCCTTGTTCGTCATACTATAGAATTTTCATTTGTCATGAGACCAATGATGGTTTGCCTGATCCTGTGGATGACTTTTTCTATTTGTCCAGGATTTTGGATGCGCTCGGCTTTGTAAAATGAGGGACATAGCACGGCAGCATGGGCAATTTCACCACAAAGCCCGCATCCTACACAACTATTGATGACGTGCGCGACTGGATCCGTTCGCAATGGATCGGGGTTAGGTTTTATGGTCAACGACGGACATCCTGAGAGCCGGATACAGGAATGATCACCGGTACAGATTTCATCATCTACGCCGAAGCGTGGCGTTACTACTTTTAAGCCGGCCTCTATTTTCCGTCTATTATCCGTTTTCAGACGCCGCTGACGGGCTAACATGCATTCACCATCAGCTATAATGACTTTAAGGCCATCAAAACTTGTGGTCATCGCTTCCCGAAGAGTTTTAACCATTACATCGACACTGTAGGTGCGGATAGTCTTAAGCCATTTAACACCTATAGCATTAAGCGTCTTTTCAATGTCAATGGATATGGGGTTTTGGTTATCAAGTTTTACGCTTGAGGGTATGTATTGTTGCCCAGTCGCAGAGGCATATCCATTCTGCATGATGATCAGTATGGCATCCCCCTCGTTAAAGAGCGTCGATAGGACACCAGTTTGCAGACCATTATGCCAAAAACCGCCATCCCCCATAATACTGATTGTACGTTTTTTCTGAATCTGTCGGACGCCGGCAGCACTTGCTAGGCTCATTCCGTAGCCCAGGATAGAATTACCCATGCTAAACGGCTCAAATGTGCCAAATGCATGACATCCAATATCCGCCGCAATATGGATGTCTCCAATCTCTTCTTTGAGGAGTTTGATGGCGGTGAATACGGGACGTTCTGGACAACCTGTGCAGAAACCGGGCGGACGCGGTGGCAGGCTCTCATCAAGGGAACCTTGTGCGGATATTTTTATATTTGTTAAATTTGCGGCTTCATCTCTCAGAATTTCGACATTTACGCCATCGGGTTCGTTCTGGCTAAGAAACTCTACAAGGCCTTTCGTGACAACCTCTGCCGAATACTCGCCTGCCTGGGGAAGTATGTCTTTTCCATGAAGGCGTGTCTGAATGTCAGCGCGCCGGAGAATTTGTCCTATTTGTTGTTCTATGAACTCTGGATTACCTTCCTCCATAACCAATACCGACTCTTTTGTTAAACAGAATTCCTGTATTTGTTCAGGCACGAGAGGATACGTCACGTTTAGGACAAGAATGGGAATTCTGCTGTTACCGAAGGCATTTGCCAAATGCAGGTTACTTAGACGGCGCATCAGCGTGTTAAAAAGACCTCCTTGCACGATGATCCCGTGGGAAGAAATATCCCCCGAAAAAACCTCATTCAATTGGTTTTCGAGAATAAATTTTTGCGCCGCGGGAAGTCGATTTTCCAATTTCTGTTTTTCTTGGATGAAGGTCACTGGTGGGTGGCTAAGTCGTGAATAAAGAAAGGGAGCCGGCTCTTCTTCTTTGTTAATTGAACTAACCTTGGCAACCACATTATCCTTAGCTTTGAACGAACCCTGAACATGGCATGCCCGAATACGCAACTCCATCATAACCGGGGAATTACTCACCTCTGATAATTCAAAACTTTTTTCTACCATATGGGCGATGGTTTCGAGGTTTGGTCTCGGGTCTACCATCCAGATTGTAGACTTCAGAGCGAAGGCGTGGGTGCGTTCCTGTATGATGCTGGCACCTTCACCATAATCTTCACCGGAAATAATGAGCGCCCCGCCTTTCACGCCAGCCGAGGAAAGATTGGAAAGCGCGTCAGCAGCTACATTTGTTCCAACTACGGACTTCCAGGTAACCGCTCCCCGAACCGGGTAGTTAATAGACGCTGCCAACATAGCTGCAGCTGAAGCTTCACTAGTGTTGGCTTCTACGTTGATCCCGAGTTCACCCATCAGATCCTTTGCCTGAACCAGAACGTCAAGCAGGTGGGATACAGGTGCTCCCTGATAACCGCCGACATAAGATACTCCTGACTGTAAAAGAGCCTTTGTAACGGCAAGAATACCTTCCCCGTGAAAAGTCTCACCTTTGCCAAGTCTTAATAGCTCAATTTCCTTAGCGAAAGATCTCTCCATGACCGATTTTCTCCCTCATATCCTGTATTGGTTAGTATATGAACCTCTTTCGAACAAGTCTAATGAACAGAGGTATTAGCGGCCCCTGTCCAACTGCGAATTAACGAGATAAAACTGACTTATGGATGACCCAGTCAAATTTTTAAAATCCCTATTTGAGGTTGCCGTAAAGGCAGCACTACCACAGGAGTGTCTTCCTGCTCATTTGCCTAAACCGTCAGAGGGTCGTTCGATTGTAATCGGAGCAGGGAAGGCCTCAGCTGCAATGGCAGAAGTGGTTGAACGCCACTGGACTAAACCAATGGAGGGTTTAGTCATAACCCGTTACGGTTTTCATAGACCATGTAATTACATAGAAATTGTCCAGGCATCTCACCCAATTCCGGATGAAGCGGGGTTAACGGCAGCTGGCAGAATGCTGGGATACCTTGAAGGTTTAAACGAAGATGATTTGGTGCTGTGTTTGATTTCAGGTGGTGGATCAGCACTTCTGACTTTACCAGCGGATAACATCACGTTTAAAGACAAGCAAATGGTAAATGAAATGTTGGTTAAATGCGGTGCTCCAATTTCTGAAATAAATACGGTACGCAAGCATCTATCCGCAGTAAAGGGTGGTCGTCTCGGTCAATCTTGTATGCCCGCTCGCCTCCATACATTAATTATTTCCGATGTACCGGGAGATGATCCCTCCCTCGTGGCTTCTGGGCCGACGATCCCCGACACGTCAAAGGTCTCAGACGCCTTAGAAATCCTCGAGAAGTACGATTTAAGCATTCCCTCATCCGTGTTGGGACACCTAAAAAGTAAAGTGGAGGAAAACGAAGGGGTATCATTTTTTGGTACGCATTCCATCATTGGATGTTCAAAGACTTCTCTAGAAGCGGCCAAATCTCATGCAAGAAACCATGGTATCGAGGTTACTGTTTTGGGCGACGCTATAGAAGGTGAATCCAGGGTTGTTGGCGAAAACGTAGCCCAGCTGGTATTGCGAGAAAATAAACAAAAACACGTTTATCTTTCGGGGGGTGAAACGACCGTAACCGTTAATGGACGGGGTAGGGGGGGGCCAAATGCGGAATTTCTGCTTGGTCTTGCATTAAAACTGGACGGAGCCAAAAATGTATATGCACTAGCCTGTGATACCGACGGAATTGATGGCAGCGAAGATAACGCTGGAGCTATTGTAAAGCCTGATACGCTCCACCGGGCGCACAAATCTGGACTTGATGCTAAAACGTATCTCAAAAATAATGATGTCTACACGTTTTTTGAGGGATTAGGTGATTTAGTCATAACAGGTCCCACATATACTAACGTGAACGATTTTCGAGCAATTCTGGTTTTATAACTTCATATCTTCTTATTCTTTAAGGTCGCCGGCAGATTTGCGAACTCCACTCGCCAGGGGAATGGATTATTTTCATCAAATGCCTCTATCTTTGTTAACGACAGGTTTGAGACACTCATATAAAGCGCAGAATTCAAGGGTAAGTTGAGAGCGAGGGTTAAGGCGGCACGGATCGTACCTGCGTGGGCTACTACGATCAAATCTCGTCCAATATTTTCGGCGGTCATACACTTAATTTTTGTGGTTGCCCGGTTTACGAGCTCGCGGAAACTTTCTCCTTCCGGTGCTTTTTGGTTACTATAGTTTGCCCAGAAATTATCCATCTCTTTTTTTGGCAGTCTCTATGGTGCGTCGAAGATTGCTGGAAAACCAGAGCCCGTCTTTTGGAAGCCTCTTACCCAACCGCCTGATGGCGCCCGTATCTGAGAGGTTAGCACTAACGTTGTCTTAGCCATGAATAATACCTTGATCGCCCATACTCGGTGCATGCCGAACCCACCACCAGCGTGTAATTGTGCTCAATCGCCACCCAATACGGCAATGGTAAGAATAATACAGATTTCAGAAAGCTGCTGAAGCGCTCCAAGCGCATGAATTGTTTTGCCACCAAAAAGGCTTGTCGCCAACCACGAGGCCAGCCCGGTAACGATGGTAAGCACAACGATAATGGCGATCGTAATCCAAAACCCGACGGCGAAGAAAGATACCAGCAGAGCTAGAATGGCTGAAACGGTAGACCTGTCGAACTCAGGTTGTTCCAACCATTTGGAGTGGTCATCTTCCGCTGATGGAGCGAAATAGCGCATAAAAATCGGAAGGCTACCCCTTGAGATGACAGCCATTAAAAACAGGCCAACCAATGCCCATCCTAGGGAAAACGTCGCAAGAGCGGCCCATTTGATGGCAACGGCAAATATGAGGGCTAGTATCCCAACAACACCAACGTGACTATCCCGAAAGACTTCTAGGCGCTGCTCTTTATTTTCAACACGTCTAGAGATGGCGTCGGCAGTGCGTGCAAAGCCATCTTCATGTAGTGCTCCTGTAATTAATATCATAGCGAATAAAGCAATAAGAATGCAGACCTCAAAGGGTAGTCCTAAAATATCTGCAATTGTTGCCATTATGACACCGACGAGCCCAATCAGAGAACCTATAATTGGAAAAAAGCGACTAGCTTGGGCGACCGATGGATTGCTGATAACGAGGCCACCAGGTATGGGAATACGGGTAAGAAAGGTAAGACAGATTTGGAGGTCATCCATCCAATCTTGTTTTACCTCTAAAGTCGGCTGCTCCTCGACTATTTCAGCCACTTTTCCTTTTGATGTTTTCTTCGCCATTTATGACTAATCGTATTACTTCGTTTCGGATGGTTTACATATATTACATTTCATACTCTCTCCAACAATAACCATCAGTGCTTAATGTCGTTTAGACCGCAGTCAAAATATTGGAGTTTGAGGGAGCTATTACAGATTTCGTAGAGAAACATTCGACATTGGCAATGCAGGCTATTAACGTAATTTAAACTGAATCGGCACTTGAACATAAGAAAGTACTAATATACCAGCCAGTTTTGCAGGAGTGAATTGCCACTGGCGGACTGCTTCAATGGCAGCTTGATCCAAAACCCGATGACCACTACTTATAGCGGTCTTTAAAATTCCCGCATCTCCAGAGGGTAAAACTTCTACGTTCAAGACAACCCGCCCCTGCAACCCCTTACGTACTGCTCGCACAGGATAAAGTGGTTTTGGGTTGCCCGCTATCGGAGAGGCGCCGGCGTTTTCTCTCTCCGAGCCTATTGAATTTGTTATTCCTTCGTCAAGTTTACGATTTCTAGATCTTGGAGATACTATTGCTGCAATCTGACCCCTAGAACTACTGGTTTCTATATTGCTAACCTTTTTGGGTAGCTCCTTGCTGAAAGTAATGGCATTTATTTTGTCGATTTTGATAGAATGGTTTGTGTCAAAAGTTTGATTAAAACCTTCTGAAATAGAAGCTACCTGAGGTGAAGGATCAGGTATTTGATTGGAATCACGCGTGAGAGAAAGCGGAGTATTTTTTTCATTCAGAAGAACCTCTTTTGTTTGTGGCGGGACCGAAACACCAGAAATTGCAGGTTGGTCATGGCTGACAGTGAAATCAACTGACTTCAACGTTTTGAATGAAGAAGAATTAGCAATTTTTGCAGTCTTCTCATCCATTATCGGTGCTTTAGGTTTTTTAGTGGGCGTCCAATTCGGTCGATTTGGAGTAGGAACCGTCGTTGAATACTGCAGCCCAGAAGAAGGCTGTTTTTCATCCGGGATATTAATATGTTCTGTTTTTAAAGGGATTAATTTTGAGCGCTTGGTAAGATTTTCTGGCGCTATAGTTTGATCGGGTTTCTGATTGACCTCGATGGGGGGTATCGGATTAGTCTTTTGTTTCAAATCGTTCGATCTAGGTTTGCCCACCACCTCTAAATTGTTTTCCGGTTTATCAACTTTTTGATGGGTTTTCGTGCTGTTGGATCGGATCAAATCTAACGAAACAAGCTCAACAGAGATTGGTTTGTCCATATCTTTGGGGATGGGTGTGTCAAATAACAGAATGGCAAGAATAGCAGCGTGACATGTAATAGATGTTGTTATGGAGAGTGCTGATGCGCCAGATATCCATCGGCAACAGTGCCTAAACCAGGCATCTTCTATAACCGGCGCCTCCAGTGACAGAATTTTTGTGGAGAACTTAGGTGCGTATGATAGCTCCAAGGTTTAAATCCTAATGTCTTTGCACACAACCAACGCCTGCCCATCGATTTCCCTTAAGCTGGCATCAATACCATAAACATCCGAGAGATTTTTCGGTGTAAGGACTGACGTAGGATCCCCCTCTGCTGTAACGCGGCCTTCATGTATGAGAATGAGCCGTGTACAGTAACGTGCCGCAAGACTTAGATCGTGTAGTACCATCACAACCCCTGTGTTTTTGGTAACACTACTAAGTAAGGTTTGAATGACCTTAATCTGGTGACGTGGATCGAGACCTGTCACGGGTTCATCTGCTAGTAATATCTCAGCCCGACCAGCGAGGCATCGAGCAATCATAACTAGTGTTCTCTCACCGCCGGATAAGGAGGTAACAATTCGATCGTGAAGGTGAGATATCCCAGTTAATCGCAGGGCATTCTCGACTATTTTCCGATCCTCAGCATCAATACCCCATAGTGGGAGTGAATGAGGTGAACAACCAATCTCGACAATTCTCTCAACAGTCATTGGCCAGTGACATGGTGCACCCTGAGCGAGATAACCGATACGTTTAGCGATATCTATTCTGCTCCATGACCGAAGAGATTTTCCATCCAGGGTAATGTCACCACTCGATGGTTTTAAAAGGCCAAGAAGGCTTTTCAATAGTGTTGTCTTACCCGCACCATTTGGCCCAATTACACCCACTAGTTCTTCGGGGCCAAAAGTCACTGAAACTTCATTCAGAATGGAAACATTATTGCCTTGTACGGAGAGATTTTTTGAAGTCAGTCTGGCCATTATCCCTCTCTCCTGATCTTTAAGACCAATCCGAGAAAGAAGGGTGCTCCAATGAGAGCAGTCAGAACTCCCAGGTGGAGTTCAGGCCCATTGGTTAGAAAACGAACCGCAGTATCAGCAGCTAATGTTAACGCCGCCCCACCTGGGGCACTAACGATTAAGAGACGGGAGGGGCTTTGGCCAACAGCGCGTCTTAAAAGGTGTGGTACTACCAATCCAACAAAACCGATGACACCAGCCACAGAAACCGAGGCACCAACTGTTAAAGCAGTGCCTATTATTACCCGGGCTTGAAGACCAGAAAGTCGCACACCGAGGCTTTGAGCAACGTCTTCCCCAAGTGTCAGAGCATCCAAACTGGGTCCGGTTGTCATCAGCAATACTATACCTACAGTAATAAAGGGGACTGCCAGAGCTACGTGATTTAGGCTTCTATCTGCCAGGGAACCCATTAACCAGAAAAAAATCTCAAATGCCGCGTAGGGGTTGGGCGATAGATTTAATGCTAGGGTTGTCAAAGCTCCTGCAAGGGCGCTTATTGCGACCCCTGCTAAAATAAGCGTTAATACGCTAGGGTCACGGCCTGCTAACATATAGAGGAGCACCACAGATATCAGCGCACCGATCATGCCGCCCGCAGGTAGGGCAAAAGGCAAAGTCACCGAAAGTCCGCTGTAAAAGGCAATGACTGCGCCTAATGCCGCTGTTCCCGAGACGCCGATCAATCCGGGTTCAGCGAGTGGGTTCCTGAGAAGTCCCTGGAGTGCGGCTCCTGCTACACCTAGTCCTGCCCCTATTGCTAAAGCAAGTATGGCCCGAGGAAGGCGTAATTCGCGGATGATCACACCATAGGCAGTATCCACCTCGGCAAAGGCCTCATGTATGACCCCGACCGGGATAATTACCTTGCCAATTAACACCGAGAATAAAAATAATATAACAACCAAGATGCACAAGGTAACAAGCAGTAACGGGAAAGAAGTTTTCCCTGTCTGTGCTACGTTGAGCGGCGGTTTCAACGGTTTTCTCTTAGGTCTAGAGCATCCGCCCTGGCTTTTGCCAAAATGGACACGGCTTTGGCTACTTGCGGCCCCCCGCAATTCCAAAGGTTTGCCGGTAAGGTCACCCGAGGGGGAACCCGTCCTTGTTTATCAAGTATCGCGCGATAGGCGGGATGGCGCATTGCAAGGTGCCCCAAAGATGGCCAGCTTGGGTCTACATCAGAAATAATTAGCTCAGGTTGAGCCCAGATAACTTGGTCCAATGTCAACCAACCAATGCCTAAAATGCCTTGACCTAAAGAAATACTCGTGAGGTTTGCTGACCGGAAGATATCATCTAACAGGGATACGTTACCCGCACCTGCAGCGTTAGGCTGGAGAATGATAGCCGATACGAGACGTCCATTTGGGGTTAACTTGCCTAGCGCTCTGTCAAATTGTGTAACCAGTCGTCCTGCTTTTTTTTCCTCATCGAGGACCTCTCCAGCCTTTATTATGTTTTGTCGCAAGGTCTCAAAACTACCGGCCATCTTAAATTCTATGACGCGATACCCTAATTTTTTAAGAAGTGATGTTGTAGGGCGACTGGTGAAGGCCCCCGCTAAGATGAGATCTGGGTTTAATGCTACAACCTCTTCTGCCAAGCCGTGATTTTTTTTGATGCCTATAGCACGATGAGCAGAATAAGAAATTACAGGGTCGGTCGCTAGGTAGGTGACGGATGCTATACGGTCGCGATCCATTAATTGGAGAACCAGTTGATCCGTGCAGAGATTTAGGGATGCGACGCGTTCTGGACGTTCATTTGCTGCCAGTGAAGACAAAAAAAAGAAGAAAGAGACAAAAATAATGATTATGAAATGCATATAATTTTTTCTTTCCTCTCCATATTTGACCGTCGATTAATTTGTTAATACTTCCAACCGGCGGTAAGAAGAAAAGTTCTCCCCGGCAATGGAAAAGCGTTGAATTTATTTACCGCCGTCGCGCTCGCAACACCATAGTTGTAATAACTTTCATCGAATACATTATTAACTTTGGCAGACCAAATGGCGTGACCATAGTTTTTAGAATTCAGTTGACCCCCTACCTTCAGGTCGGCAACAGTTGCTGACGGAATCTTCTCAAAAATATTTCGTTCATCGTTCTCCAGATATTTGCGATCCCACCAGTTTAAAGTTGCTGATAACGTTAATTTTTCACCAAACACGTCCCATAATAATCCACTACTGGCAGTCCAGGGGGATACCAGTGGGATGTTGTTGCCTTCGAAAGGTCCTTCCCTAAATTCTGCATGAATAAAATTTAAATTACCGTTGATCTTTAGTTGGTCTGACACTTTATAGACGGCATTATTTTCAAAGCCGTATCTTCTTGTGGGATCATAATTTACGTTCGTCCCGAAGGCGATGGCTTGCGAATTAAAGGCTATTTCATTCTCGATATACATAGACCAGGCGCTGGAATGCAGCGATAAATTTTTGCTGGTGTATTCAAACCCAATTTCTGCATCGTTCGACGTTTGGGTATTTAACTTGAAATTTGTGTCCTCTACATCACTGCCAATACGTTCATCTATGGTCGGAATTCTCATACTTCGGCCCAGACGGTAAAACACGTTCCAGAAATTTGTAATTTTATGATTTAAGCCCAGATTAGCTGCCCATTGTATTTCCTGATCGTTTAGCGATTCCTTTTGTGGTGTAGAAGTACCGGCACGCTTTGTATGTCCGGCTACCGTATTAACGTGTTGTAATCTGAGCCCAAAACCCAAGTTTGTCTTGGGTGTTAGGGCCCATGTGTTCTGGGCATACGGGGCAATACTTTGTTGAAAAGCATTATAGCGATCGTCTGGTACTACCGCGGATGAACCCTCTTTTCGGTCCGAATTATAGTTCGCGTAATAGTAATCTAGTCCAAAATTGCTCGTCGCAGCTAACGGTCCTATCGAGTATTTAGAATTGGCGCGTGGGGTAAATGAATAAGTTGTTAAATCGGTATCGACACGGGAGGTTCCGTTATTGGTTGAATCCTGATCTTTTCTCTTCATTCCGACATCAAGTATTAGCTCGGTGTTGTCATCTAGTTGGTATGTGCCGCCAATTGTCAAATCAATGCCGTTTTGAAGAGCGATATCAAACTGTGTTGCTGCACCAGTGGGATCGGTTGATAATAAATCAATGCCCGCGGGCCTGTTTACCTCACGACCGCCTGGCAACCCCAATGAACTGTCATCTAGGCCGAGTTTAATAAATATATTACCTTGGTTACCCGATTTCTTCACCTCACCGGCGAAATTTCGTTGAATATAGTTATTGTTGTCCCTAAAACCGTCTGAATAAATACTGTTAAGGAACAGTCGAGAGGAATAACCACCAATCCGTTTAGACGTCGAAAATTTGATTTCTTTACGCCTTTCGGAACCATAAGAGATCTCCAAATTTGCCTCGGTTGGTTTTTCTGTTTCTGCTTTGGTTACAAAATTAATCACGCCACCGACAGCACCATCGCCATATAAGACAGCACCAGCATTACCGCGTATAATTTCAATTCGTTCTATATTTTCGATAGGAATTTTACCGAGATCAACGTTGGCAAGATCAATATCGTTCAACCTCCTGCCATCAATTAAGATAAGAGAGTTTTGGGTTCCCACGGAGCCAAATCCCCGAATATCAATGGTTGCCCGTGTGCCATTCAGACCACCAAAAAAATCTCTCGTCTGGATACCTGCCTCTTGGCCCAGTATGACGGATAGATCATCAAGTGCAGAGTTTTTGATACTTTCTTTATCTATGATCGTTACAGATGTACCTGGCATACCAACATCAATACGTGTTGCTGTTACTAAAATCTCAGGGAGGACCCGTGGAATTGTTGGTTTTAAAATTGGAGATAAAAATGCGTTAGTCTTGGCAATCTTTGAAGACCCTATGATAGTTGTCGGTTTTAAATTTGTAGATGGAGATGCATTTTTACTGAGCCGTTTTTTTGGAGACCCAACGATCATTTTTGGTACGATTGGTTGGGCAATGTCCTTCTTTAATCTCAAACTGGGCTCATATTTAATATTCTCAAATGGATGGGGCTTGTTTAGCAACTTCGACATATCATAGAGACCGCCAGAAGTGGCTTGATTATCCAGGGAGGCGAAGAAAACTACGAAAATGCTTAAGACAGTGTATATCGCAAAATTATTCTTTTTTAGCGTTTTTCCAGGAAGTTCTGTTGTCGAATAAACCAGCCAGGAACAAAGCAGCGGCAATATCCTGTGGGTTTTCAGTACCCATAACTTGAATTTTAATTCTATCCTCACTTGGTTCTCCGACACTCAATAACCCGACCAGTATCTAAGAACCAATTTTCTAGTTTGGCACCTATTTACCGCCGGACACACCCATAGTGCATCTACTAACTGTCAGTATAATTGGAGGATGTTCGGCCTAAATTAAAAAACACCTCGTTTTAATACTGACAATTAATCAGCACCAACAAGGCGTCACCACAAACGGCTCTTACCGCGCCCCCGGAAAATCCCGGCCGAAGACTAGGCGACGCATCCCCTGGCAGGTCTCCTGGCTCGCGGGTCCCAGGCTTCTACCAACCTTCCCCGGGCGGTCCCGAGTGGCGTTTAGTGGTAGTTGCCTTACCGCTCACAGTTGCGGGTACAGCCGCAGATCAGGCCTAAAAAATCTCTCCAGCCCTACTACGTTCCCTATTATTTCCCGGATACTCTCCTTTATGGGAAACCACGGAAGATAAAGATGTTACGAAAAGTGTAAGAGTTTGACAAGCGTTGGGATAATCTAGTTCAGGTAAAATCCTGCTTCAATTTATCTACGGCAGAACTCCCAATATTGAGAGCCCTCTCTATGAATGCGTCAAAATCATATTCCAGACCAGCCTTACGAATGTCATCAAGATTGTCGATGTAATCGAATGCCGCATCAAACCGGTCTCCAATAGGGCATGGGCCGTAGGAGCGTTCATTGATTGCATCAAACAGGCTGTCACCGCGTATCATCAGAGCTTTTTTCTCACGATCTCCTAGCAACAACTCACTAAACGTTTTCCCCGGGAAATATTCAACCTGATCGGGGACGTCTCGCCACGAAAATACGTTCTTTGAGCCCCATTCATTTGTATAGTAGTGACCTACTACTCTGTAATACAGGGCCAGAATTAGAATATAAACCTCATCCTCCAGAAGGTTTTCTAGAACATAATAACGGTATTCATTTGGAAATTCTTGCGTATTACCCAAAACATGCTCTACGTGAAGGAACTTTTCAAAGATAGGAAATTCGTTAATGAAGGGATGCAGGAAGCGACGGATATGAATTTTCTCCTTAGACATTTTGTAGAGTATATCGTAACGGATATCCATGTTAACGAGCCTGGAAATATCGGCATGGCGTCCAAAATAGAAAAGATCGTGAATATAGAATGGGGAGGTTAGTTCCACCCCCCACACGCATATTTTTTCATCAAAGGGTGACCTTACCTGCTCAAAATTTTGTGGTAAATTTAACGTGAGATCTTTGGTAAAGGCATTAGCGAGCGGGTCTGGCTCAATAAAGACGTCGGTTCTGGTCTTTAGCACGTAGTTCTCTTTTTTGATCCGACCCAGACCAACGTATAGCGACACCATTTGGCTCAGTAAATGACCACTCCATTCAACTGGCTCTGGTACCGCAGCTACGATCAGGCCATGACGGTGTGCATACTCCGAAAGAAGCAAAGATTGATCTGACGCCTCCTTTTCCCAGGTTGAGAGAATGATTTCCTCTATTTGTCTCATTGAGGTAAATTGGTCCAGGGATCGGGCAAACAACTCAGGGTCTCTTAGCAAACCCGTGACGACCACTGAGACCCTTCGGTCGTCATTCATTTCTGTTTTCCCAATGTTGTTTGAGTAACTGGTATTCCTCTGGGATGCCGCAAAAGGTAACCCCATTTAGCTGGATTTCGTGATAGAAAATGTCGGCTCCAGTCTTGATTAAGTGGTTATAGAGGGGTGCCACATAGAGTTCTCCCGAAGGATTATCATCAACATGCAATTTGAACGCTTTCTTAAATTCACCAGCCTCTCGGAAATAGTAGAGACCAGTACAGCACAAATCCGAAATCTGCACCTTCTCTGCAGTTTCGGCAACACGACAGGTATCTGGGGCTATAGATCGTACATAGGACCAATTGGTTCCACTACCCCTAAATACTTCCAGGTACCCATCGATCTTGTTGAGATCAAACTGGTGGGGAAAATTGAAATTCGGCCGGAAAGTATCGATGTTGAAAATCGCAATCGATTCTTTGTCACCTATTTTTGCCGCTTCCAGACCCTTTGCAACCGTCTCTGCCTGTCCGCGCGTGACTTCGTAAAGTTCCACCAAAATCGGGGATTCAACACCAAGGGTCTCACACTCTGAAATGATGAATCTTTCTATGCCCTCTTCAGCCCGATGGATGAAGAGGAAAGAATTCTTTTTGAAATACGCTTCGAAACTCTGTACCGCGTAACTGAAGACAGAGTTACCAGCGAGAGACAATTTGTACTTGGGTTTGTTATAACCCGCATCGAGAAATCGCTGCCCAACGCCTGCCATTGGAATGACAATGATCATATGCCTTATTCGTCCAAATCGACAAAAAGTCGTAATGCATTCGCCAGGAATGCACGTTGCCGGGGGGGGTGATCATGGTGCAATGGTAGCATGGATAGAAACAGAAGGATCGAGATTGGTTGTGCTGATGCGCTGGTAATAGAATGACCCGCAAAGGAGCGGTTCCTAAAAATGGTTTGTCGTTCTTTGGCGTTTTGGTCTTCTGGCAGTTTAAGGGTTAATTCGTATTTGCCGTCATCCTCCAAGTTATACCGGTCGCAAATGATTAGATCATAACCACCTACTACTGAGTGAAAGAGCTTTGCGATATCGTAGCGAACGTCGCCATAAATGGTTGCAGTTTCGTCTGGTCCCATACCCCTGGGGTCAACCAGGCGAATAATGTTTGCTCTGAAGTCATAGAAGATATTACTGAAACAAAAGTCGCCGTGGGTGATTTGAAGATAATCAGGAATGACTGAAGGGATCGCGTTAGCAGTAAGTTCAACTATCTCTTCAAGGCTCGGCAGGAGTTTGTTTTTGTAACGCCAGTTCCGATTTAAATCGACAATCGATTGTGTGGCATACAATTCCAGGCGTTCCATGGTTTTATCCCTGTAAAGCCGGTCATAACTAGGTTGAGGTTTAATGGGTTTAAAGTTTTTGCCCGCTGTCAGGAAATCATCGCAGGATTGAAATATGCGTTGCCATACATAAGTTGGCAACCGGCCAAACACATAAAGGTCGCTCAATGTGGAAAGATAGAGATACTCGGTTTCATATCCACTGCTCTTGCCTTGGGTAAATTCACCAAGAAATTGAGGAAGGAAAATTTTTAAGGGTTCTGGTAGATTTGTAAACCAGGAAGCCTCAGCGTGTATTTTATCCTTATCTTCGCTGGACTTTTTGACGGTGCGGTTCGAAATGCAAATTTTGTTGAATGCACGTTCCGTCGTCATCTGTGCTTTGGATTGGTAATACTTGTCCAAATGCCCAAAATCGAACCAACTGCCTTCTTTGATCGGAGTTAAGGTTCGTTCCCTGGAATATTCGTTAAGGGAAAAGATGAAATTAGACTGAGCACGTTCGAGGCATAATTGATAAAACTCGGCATCAGAAAAACTGAAATAACCTGAGAGAACATTTCTTTCTCCAAGGGAGGAGTTGATTGCAGATCCCTCCATCAATCCATCAAAAAATTTTATTTCTCCACCAGAATTTATTTGATATTCGGCCCACGAAAAATATTCGGTCGTCATTCCTTCAGAAATGACATCCAGTTTTTCAAAAGGGAAATTCTTAACAAGCGTGTCTCCATGAAGAATACGGAGCTCACCTTCAGTCAATTCAGCTTGCTTAAGCACGTTAGCCACTGACGCTCCCAGACTTAATTCCAACGGCACTTTGATTAGTTCAAAACCAAGGTCAGAAATGTTTACTAGTTCATTTTTGGGAATGTCGAAGTTTGATGGGATGGAGAGTAATTTTCTACACTTTAAATGTGAGATCAGGTTTGCCTGGACTTGGTAAAGACGCTTATTACCAACTGGCAGAAAAGCCGGGGGGAGAAGCCCAAATGTGGATACAAAATCGGGATCTGCGTATGCGGCAGATGTTATGATAAAAGTTCCGACCACTTTCACGCCCCTGGATTTATTTTCCTGTGCATATTGATAACAGAAAATAATTACTTAACGGCAAACAGTGTATTACCCTATTGCTAGCGGAAAATCTTCTTTCAACTTGTTTTGAAGGTGCCGCGGTAGTCGGTTAAAGAAAGCTCGGACAGTTTTCCATGTTAACTCTGGTATTGGGTGACTATCTTCCCTCTCCCAAGTGCACCGGGTAATGAAATAAACCCAGGTTGTTACCAAAGATATAGCCTCGGTTTCGTTTTTTCTTAATAACTCAGTTGAGACACCTAGAGGCAACAGATCAGTTAATAACGGGGGATATAAACTTATTGCTAGGTTAAAAGCTTTAGATGTAGCTTCCCAATCATCTCCCAAAGCATGTAGTGCCTTGAACTTCAATCGGGCAGATGGAAAATGATCAGGATAAAGTTCAAGTGCACGATCCAAATATAGAAGCCCAGTCTTCAAGTTCTCACTCTGAAGATGATAAAGTGCCATATAACACAACGCCGTTGCACCGATGACCGCTCGCCCTTTGTTGTATTCTGAGTCACCAGTCGCGAGATCATTGGCTGCCGACAAAAAATAGTCCTGGGGGGGCATCATTTCTGTATTGTTTTCGAAGAAGCGCAACCAAACAAGGTCTCTTGTCGGATCATAACAGTGTGTTTCTAAACCGTTAATAAGAATTGTAAATATTTCATACGCTTTACCCTTGTCACCAATCATCCATTTGAAGCGTGCGTAGTTAAATAAAATAGCCAATGAATTGGGATAGCGAGAATGGGCTTCGTTAAAGACAGAATTTACAATAATTTGTCTATTTGTTTCAAAAGGCCTATCGATACAGGATTCAATAGCCTTAAATAGCGCAATTGAAAAAAGGTTCTGACCGTCCCTCGGATTATCTCTAGCTAGACTGAGACACCGGTTGACGCCAACCACTGACGTAGTACGAAGGGTGTGATTTAGTTTCCGGCGGTATTTAAATCGAGCCGCTTCAAACAGACAATACTTGAGCAATCGGGATTCCCGTTCCATTGGTTTTGGGAAAATTTCTTGCAATTCTGCAGAGATAGCGGGGTAGGACTTATTAAGCGATCCCGACTTATTGTGGTAGGTCTCAAGAACCCGAGCAATATCCTCTTCCAGATCAGATGTCGAGGAGCAGAGGATAGTGTGTCTGCGATGCTGGAACAATTGAACAGCCACATCATCACCTCCATGAAGTGGGCAAGAACCGTTTAGGAGAGCGTCAATTGTTCGCGTTTGAATTCCGCCGGACAACCAACCACAATAAATTGGCATTAGCTTGGCGCGGCGGATTGTATCAACATACTCTTCAATATCCAAATATCCGTGATGAATACGGATGTTTAAATTTGGGTTGTCGATGGTAGCAATTCGGAACAGGAATTGTGATTTTTCCCGCATGATTGGTGTAAATGAGAGGCCTGTGTGCAGTAGGTCAATATCTTTTTCATTCGGGATCTCATTTACCCTTCGTTCATCAACTGGCATGAGGATGGCCGGAAAGACGGAGATAGGAACTTTGTGAATGCGTCCCAAAAAATAATGTTCGTACGCAGAGTTTCCCACAATTAGGTCTGCGCGGGTTAAGTCTTGATATTGAAGTGCCAATTGGAAGTGGAAATCAAAATTAAAAAAAATTACTGGCCCATCAAAATCATACAAGTCATCGGGAAGCCGTTGGCCATAGATGTCCAGAACTATTATGGCATCCGGTTGAAATTCTCGGGGTGTCATTTCAGAGAGAGATGAGACGGTTTCATCCCTTTTTACCGCAACACTGATGATTTCAAATCCCTCTAACATTTCCGACGGTACGTAATTTTTGGTATGGGGTCCAAAGACAATCAATATTCTGATAGCCGGTTTCTTGAGAAGGGAGATCAAATTTTTAAAACCCTGATAATTTTCCAGTATCTTGGCGGCTTCTAATTTGTTTCCGAGGCACCATTGACCGTATGCTTCTTGCGGTAATACGCCAGGGTTCAAACCATCTATGCCTCTTTTTATAGCACCGCACATAATAAGCGCGGCGTTCTCAATTTCAGTTTGATTCTCAACTCTCGCCTTTAATAAGGCAATGTAGTGATTGCCAGCATCTAAGGCTTCTCTCGCGGAACTGTATGAGTTTATAATATCTTGAAGATTTGGGGATCGTTCAAAGTTTGGCCGAAATTTGTGCTCCATCAAACGTAAATCAGCCTTTTAAAGCCGCAACTTCAGGAAAAAGTCCTGCTTTCATAACCTGGCCTGGTAAGGGACTATCGAAGAACTGCTCGGTCCAATTAGACACCGCGATTAGTTTTTCTATATCGACCCCGGTTGCGAAGCCCATGTTGCGGAGCATGAAGCACAAATCTTCGGTGGCGATGTTGCCGGTAGCTTGAGGTGCAAAGGGACAGCCGCCAATACCACCGATAGAGGCATCCAGAAAGTCTATTCCGGAGGTTGCGGCAGCGGCAGCGTTAGCAAAGCCTGTGTTTCTTGTGTTGTGAAGATGGCAGCCCAATCCGATGCCACTACCCACGGCCACCCGCACTTTTGTGATCAAGTTGGAAACTTGCGTTGGTACGGCGGCTCCTATGGTATCTGCCAAACCGATTTCCAAGGCCCCACCGTCTACTAGTTGTTTGGCTATATTTATGACACCTTCCGCCGCCACCTCTCCCTCAAAAGGACAGCCAAATGAAGCCCCAATAGTACAGGATAATTTAATTCCAGCTTCTCGAACACGGTTCGCTATAATTTTATAATCTGCCAAGGTTGTTTCAATGGTCGTGCCCTGATTTTTCTGGTTGAAGGTTTCGCTGGCAACTACCACGTAGCGTAATTCGTCAACACCCGCATCGACGGCTCGGTCTGCACCGCGAGCGTTCAGGGCAAGTCCAGCATAAGTAACGGCGTTATTGCGCGTGATGCCAGCCATTACTGCTTCCGCGTCTCCCATTTGCGGAACTCTTTTCGGATTTACAAAACTCACAGTCTCAATCCGAGATACGCCGGTAGCAGATAGCTTGTCGATCAATTCGATGCGTTCCTCCACGCTCCAGAGGCGGGGTTCGCTTTGTAGACCATCACGTGGACCAACTTCGCAAATTTCGATTGTGCCGACTTTCGCGTTCATGTCATAGCTCCCAACTGTGAAGATTATTCAAATTATATCAGTGGCAACTGAATTGACCAGCGTTGTCCTATTTGTTGGCTAATACGATCGGGGTAAATCCAAAATATGTTCGGCAATGTAAGATAAAATTAAATTGGTGGAGATTGGGGCTACTTGATATAAACGTGTTTCCCTAAATTTCCGTTCTATACCAAACTCCTCCGCAAAACCAAACCCACCATGTGTTTGCATACACATATCGGCTGCTTGCCCTGAGGCTTCGGACGCTAACATCTTAGCCATATTTGCTTCGGCACCGCAGGGCTTA